>OLOD01000117.1_pt1 | contig 59886 bp, 46 predicted proteins | sample 1671921 | NCBI WGS metagenome assembly OLOD01 (sample SAMEA3136626, study PRJEB25190) | human gut metagenome | biome: human gut; feature: human-associated habitat; material: faeces | place: Austria | collected 2013
AAATCATATATTCCTTGTTTACTAAAATCATCACTTGCTCCTGTTGATAATAATACTATTGTATCTGAATCTTTTATTCCATATGCACCACTTGTCCAATCAAAGTTTTCAAGTTTGTCATCATAAATAGCATATTTAGAATTTGCATTTGTTATATTCCATAAATTATTTTCGTAATTTCCCCAATTTGTACTATTGGTTTTCAAGTCTGATTGGCTTGTTCCTTTTGTTTCTAAATATTTTAATACTAAATCCCATTGTACTCCAAACATTAAACTACTTGTATGATTTCCACTTTCCATTTTACTTGCCAATGTTTGCGCTTGACTACATGTAACATAATTATATGGATATGCATTTTGTTTTATTACTGGTATTTCTGTTGGTTCTGTTGATGATGAACCTGATGTTTTTGGTTTATTCTCTATCCCTGTTTCATATTTTCCTATATAAAATCCTCCATTTTGATATACACTCTTTAACATTGTTTTCTTTAAATTTGTATATTCATCACTTGTTAATCCCACACCTGAATAATATTCATCTTTATTACTTGTTCCATCTCTATAAACATCTGTATATGTGTGTAAATCATCTTCTATTTTTGTATATTCTTCGTCTGTAAAATCTGTTATATTTAATCCTGCTGTTTTATACACTCTTTCTGCTTTTGGCACTTCTACCCATACATATTGATTTCCTGTACTGTCTTGGATTGTTAATCCATTCTTTAATGTTGTTCCTTTTACTTGTGTAAATCCTGTTGGTAAGTATGGTCTTGTTTCATTACTTGATACTGATGTTGAGCCTCCATTTGTTTCTTCTCCTGGTTGTTTTGGCTCTGCTGTTAATGTTACATCTATATCTGAGTTTAAGTCTTCTTTTGTTTCATCTATTGGTGTTTTTAGTAATCTTACTGTTACTTTTAATGTAGTTTCTTCTTGTGCTTTTAATGTTGTTTTTTCTAGTGAACAGATTACCTCGAAATAAATTTGATTTGAACTTGTTGCTTCTGCTGTTAAGTCTGCTGATATATCTGAACTTAGATTTTTTACTGTATATGTCGCTGTTGCTTCATCTCCTTTGGCTGTTAATCCTGTTACATTTACTGTTCCTTTTGTTTTATCACTTTCATTTATTGTTGCTGTTGTTGTTCCTTTTCCACTTGTACTTGGTGTTCCTATAAATTCTACTTTAAAGTTTTCTTGTTTTGCTTGTGCACTTCCTACACCATTTATATTTAATTCCACATTAGTTATTGCAGCATATGCTACTGCTACTAATATTATTGCTACAAGTAGTACTCCTCCTACTATTTTCGTGTTTTTACTCATTTTTCTTCCTCACTTTCGTTTGTTCTTCATATATTTAATCATATCTAATTATTTTTGTCTAGTAATTTATTTAATTTCTTGCACATTTTATTCCACTTTTTTTCGTGCAATTTTTTGACTTGATTTTTTTGAAATTTGTATGTATAATCTGTAAAGATTAAATGAAAGGAAAAAACTTATGGAAAAGATTATAAACAAAATTGCACAAGAATTAAATGTAAAATCTACACAAGTAGAAAATGCTGTAAAATTAATTGACGACGGAAATACTATACCATTTATAGCCCGTTATAGAAAAGAGGCTACTGGTGGTTTAAGTGATGAGATTTTAAGAGATTTGGGTGAAAGATTAAATTATTTGAGAAATCTTGAAACTCGTAAGGGTGAAGTTGTAAATTCTATAAATGAACAAGGAAAATTGACAGATGAATTGACTATTGCTATTGCATCTGCTGAGACTCTTGCAGAAGTTGAAGATTTATATAGACCTTTTAAACAAAAGAAAAAAACAAGAGCTACTGTTGCTAAAGCAAAAGGATTAGAACCTTTAGCCGAAATAATTATTGCTCAAGAAGAAAAAACTCCAATTGAAGAATTGGCTTCTAAATATATAAATATTGATTCTTTATCAGAAGAAGACAAAACAAATAAAGATAAAGTTGTTGCAACTGCCGAAGATGCAATTCAAGGTGCTTTAGATATTATTGCCGAAAATATTTCTGATAATGCTAAATATAGAAAATATATTAAAAAGGTATGTTATCATGAAGGAAGTATTGTTACAAAAGCATCAAACCCAGAAGAAAAATCTAATTACGAAATGTATTATGATTTTACAGAATTGGTTTGCAAACTTCCTAGCCATAGAATTTTGGCTATTAATAGAGGTGAAAAAGAGGATTGCTTAAAAGTTTCTATTAATAAACCTGACGAGAAAATTCTTTATTATATTCAAAGAGATATAATTAAAGGTACAACTCAATTTACAGAAATGTTAGAAGCTACAATATTAGATGCTTTTAAAAGATTAATTGAGCCTTCTATTGAAAGAGAAATTCGTTCTGATTTAACTGAAAAAGCTGAAGAAAAAGCTATTAAAGTATTCGGACAAAATGCAAAACAGTTATTGCTTGGTGCTCCTATTAAAGGTAAAACTGTTATGGGATTTGACCCTGCATATAGAACAGGTTGTAAAATTGCTATAATTGACGAAACAGGTAAAGTTTTAGATACTTCTACTGTATATCCTACAGCCCCTCAAAATGATGTTGAAGGTGCAAAAAAGACATTATTGAATTTAATTGAAAAAGACCATGTTGATATGATTGCAATTGGTAATGGTACTGCTTCTCGTGAGTCCGAAATGTTTGTAGCAGATATGATTAAAGAAGTTAAACATGAAATTTGTTATGTTATTGTTAGTGAAGCTGGTGCTTCTGTATACTCAGCATCAAAACTTGCAACTGAGGAATATCCTGATATAAATGTTTCTATAAGAGGTGCAATTTCAATTGCTCGTAGACTTCAAGACCCTCTTGCAGAACTTGTTAAAATTGACCCTAAAGCTATTGGTGTTGGTCAATATCAACATGATGTAAATCAAAAGAATTTATCAGAAAGCTTAACTGGTGTTGTTGAGGATAGTGTTAACAAGGTTGGTGTTGATGTAAATACTGCAACTCCTTCTCTACTTTCTTATGTTTCTGGTATTAATAATACTATCGCTAAAAATATTGTAAAATATAGAGATGAAAATGGTAAATTAAAAGAAAGAAAAGAATTACTAAAAGTTCCTAAGCTTGGAAAAGTGGCTTTTGAACAATGTGCAGGTTTTATTAGAATTCCTGATGGTATAAACCCATTGGAAAATACTGCGGTTCACCCAGAGAGTTATAAACCAACAGAAAAATTGCTTGAACTTCTTGGGTTTAAAGTTGAAGATTTAAAAAATAAAGATAATTTAAATTCATTACGTGAAAAATTAAAATCTGTTAATATTGCTGAAACTGCTGAGAAACTTGAAATTGGCGAAATGACTTTAACTGATATTATTGCCGAGCTTTCTAAACCTGGTCGTGACCCAAGAGAAGATATGCCAAAACCAGTTCTTCGTAGTGATGTTTTAAAATTTGAAGATTTAACAGAAGGTATGATTTTAACAGGTACTGTTCGTAATGTTATTGATTTTGGTGCTTTTGTTGATATTGGTGTTAAATATGATGGACTTGTTCATATTTCTGAAATGAGTGATTCCTATATTAAAAATCCTTCTGATTTGGTTTCAGTTGGCGATATCGTAAAAGTTAAGGTTATTAAAATAGACCAAGAACGCAAAAAAGTGGGACTCTCAATGAAACTATAAAACGTTAGATTGAAAAATATTATTAAAATTTATTACAAATTTCGAATAAGCCAAACTTTCGAAGAAATTATACTAAAAAACGATGAGCCTCCTTCAATGAAAATTGAACATCCCTCATCGTTTTTTTACAATTTCTAACTTCAAGTTTAGATACACGAAATTTTTCATGCATTTTAATAATATTTTTCAATCTAACTATTTAATATTTTTCTTGTATCTCCTTTATTTTATCAAAATCGTTGTTTAATATTTCAATGAATACTTCTGCTATTTGTGGGTCAAATTGAGTACCTTCACATCTTTTTATTTCTTCTTTTACATGTTCAATGTCAATTGGACCTCTGTAACTTCTTCTGCTTGTCATTGCATCAAATGTATCAGCTACTGCTGCAATCCTTGCCAAATATGGTATCTCTTCACCTTTAAGTCTTGATGGATATCCATTGCCATCATATCTTTCATGATGATGTTTTACAATAGGTATTATATCTTGAAAAATTGCTGCAGAACCTAAAATGTGTGCACCTATTGATGGATGATTTTTTATCTGTGAATATTCTTCATCTGTTAATTTAGCCGGCTTTAATAAAATACTATCTGGTATTCCTATTTTACCAATATCATGGAACAATCCACCTATTCTTAGTGTTTTTATTTGCTCTGCTGGTAAACCTAATTTTTCTCCTATTAATACAGAATATTCTGATACCCTGTCTGAATGTCCTCGTGTGTATGAATCTTTAGCTTCTACTGTATATCTTAGTGTTTGTACCATATCTAAGTATGCTTGCTCTAATTGTTCTTTTGAATCTTCCAATTTTTCATTTATTCTTTTAATTTCATCCATTTGTTTTACGGATTTTATTGCAGATTCTATTAATAATAATAGTTGGTCAAATTTATCACTTTTTTCACAGTATCCTTGTATATCTAATCTTTTTATTGTTTCTAATGGTGGTGCTAAATCTTTATGGCCGGTTAGTAACAATATATACAATTCTTTATTGAACTTTCTAATTTCTTCTACTACCTCATCACCATGTAATGGTGTCATCATAAAGTCAAGTAACATTAAGTCAAAGTGTTCCTGTCTAACTCGTTCTATTGCTTCTACTGGATTTGTTATCCCCACAAATTCATAACTTGTATCTTCTAAAAGCACTCTTAAAGAGTCCAATATTCCTTCCTCATCATCTACACCTATTATTTTATACTTTCTTCCTTCGTTTGTCTGATTCTGAAGTGCTTTTCTCATTTGATCACCCCTATATTTCTACATCCAATTTATTATTGCTATTATATTAGTTTATTTTTTAAAAATCAATACTTTTATCAATAAAATTTTATCACTCTTTTTGCATGTGTTAATCTATTCAATTAGTGACTATATTTCATTTATATTACAACTATGTTTCTTTTTTATTACATTTTTGTTTTTTGTTTGATTTTTGCTATTTAGGTTGATATACTAATAAAAAAGGAGGATTTTGATGGAAACTTCTGAAACTAAAATTGAAAATGTTGAAGAAACTGCTGTAATCGAATATAAAGAAGTTGAAGAACCTTGTGTTGCCTTAACTATAATTGGTGAAAACCGTCTTTCAAATGTAGAAGTTTTTGTCAAGCGAGGTTTTAAATTTTCATTCAAGGCATTTTTTTCAACTTTTGTACTTACAATTATTAATATGTTTATTTAAAAGGTAGTTTTATTTCAAAGTATAAAACTATCTTTTTTTATTATAATATATGTCAGTGTATCTAAATAGACTAATTCTTTCGAATTTCTTGCTATACTCAATTTATATCATTTTAGTAAGGAGTGATTTATATGTATTTATCAGATGCAGTAAGAGATAGAATTAGATTTTATCAAGGTCAAACTGGTATGAGTCTTTGGGGATTATTTAAAGCTTCTGGTGTTCCAATGTCAACATTAGCAGCATTTATGAGTAAAAGAACTGAATTAATAAAATTGGATACTCTTCTTCATATTTGTGAAGGATTTGGTATAACTATTACTGAATTCTTCGAGAATGATATTTTTAAAGAAGTTGAACAAGATTAATTTAGCATTGCTAAAGCCGACCTGGTCAAAATCCAAGTCGGCTCTTATTATCTTAATGGAATTATTATATTAAATGTTGTTCCTTTTCCTGTTTCTGTAACATATGTTATATCTCCTCCAAAATGAGCTTTTATGTTTGAATATGACATATATAATCCTAGTCCCGTTCCATTTTTTCCTTTCGTTGTAACCATTTCCTTAAATAATCTATCACGAACTTCTTGTGGAAGGCCTCCTGCAAAGTCTGTTATTGAAATTACTATATTGTTTTCTTTTTTATTTACTGTTAATTCAATGTTTTGGTCATGTTTTCCATCATATGCTTGTATAGCGTTTGATATCATATTATTTACTACTTGTACTAAACTATTTACATTTCCTTTAATCACTTGATTTTCATCTGTTTTCATTACAACATTCATATATATATATGCATTTTTTAACTCATGTTTCATCAATATGTTTACTCTTTTTATTAATTCAGTTATTGTAAATTCCTCTGTATCATCACTGGATAATGAAGCTACTGCTTGTCCTTTTACAGTTGTTATAATATCAGACATATATTCCAAATATGCTCTTATTTTTGGAATCCATTCTTCCATATCTTTTGCTATGTCATGATGATCTTGTGAATTTACAAGCGGATCATCTATTGATTCATCATATTCATGTATTAGATTTTCTATCCCTTGAACAGCTCCTGCTATTGACATTATAGGTGTTTTTAAGTTATGTGCAATTCCACCTATTAATTGACCTAATCCTGCTAAACGCTCTCTTTCCATTAGTATGTCTTGATTATTTTTTATTGTCTCCATATCTTCTTTGTGTTGTGTTATATCTTTTAACAAAAACAATGTTCCTAATGACGTATTATCTGAATTTATTGGTGTAATTTCTATTTTAAAATATTTTTTTATTTCTGAAAAGTGTTGTTCAAAAGATATTGTTTCATCAGTTTCATTTGCTTTTTGTATTGATTTTGTAATTCTTACAATTGATTTTTTACTTACTTTCCTATTATTTAAAAATCTTATAAAATTTTTACTTCTTATATTTTCTGGTTTTAAATTAAACATATCTAAAAATGTTTTATTAAAATCTGTAATTGTGTTTTCTTCATCAAGTACTACATATCCATCTGATATCCTGTCTACTATTTTTTGTAATGCTATTGGCGTTATTTTTAAAAAGTTAAATTTTAATATTGCAAATGTGTAAAATATAACGGCAATTGAAAAACTTATAGGAGTTAAGCAAACATTCATATTCCATATTTTAAAAGTTCCTGCTAAATTTACTAAGATTGGGAACATTGTTCCAATTATAATCAATATTGTTTGTTTAGAAAAACTTCCTGAATTTTTTAAAGAAGCATTTATCATTATTCCTATACTTACTAAAAGTAATCCATATGTATAAATTGAATGTATATAAAAATATGATCCATATACCATTTCACTTAAATTTGTTGAATAGGTTTTGTAAAATAAGTGATGATATTTATTGGTATATAAAACCAATAACGTTAAAAATGGTATAACAAATAATAATAAATATTTTCTTTTGAATCTTATTTTTGTATTTCTAAATATTATCGCCACAAAGAATAGTGCTACTGGCAACATACAAGTTCCAATATATATAAAATTTTCAAAATATATTGGTTCAACATTGAAAAAGCTTGTGCATACCAGTTGCAGTATTACCCCAGTACTAATAACAAGCACTGTTATTAGTACTGTTGCAAATGCATTCTGCAGCTGAGAGACTGGTCTTTTTCTTATAATATTTCCCATTAACACTAATATTGAGAGTGTTGATATTACTAATAATATAAATTCTGTATCTATAACCATCTTTTGTTTCCCCTTTAATAATTTATAAATCCGATCCTTTTAAAATAGTCCATATATTTTAAAATATATTCTCTGTCTATTTCTTTCCATGTGAATCCTATTTTTTCTAAATATTTTTCAGAAAATTCATATTTGACTCTTACATTTGAAGTATATATCAATTGTTTTTTTGAATCAATATCATGTATTATACCAGATAATATTTCTTTTTTAAAGTCATCATTTAAAATTTCTGTTAATTTATTTGACATTGTTTCATTATCTACTCCATCTATTTGAATTCCTAATTCATGTAGGGTATTTATCAATATTTTTACAGGCAATAATTTAGGATTGTATATATGAAATACATTACATATACTATTATAGTCTAATATTTTTATAACCGCTTCTGCGCAAAGGTCTACTGGTCCAAGTTCTATTGCATGTTCTAATAAATAATCTGGAAACATTCCTAATTCTATAAATGATTTTAATCTTTTAGCAAATGCATTTTCTTCAACATTTTGTTGGAATACTCCATCACTATATCTGTTTGTTATATTTCCCATTCTTAAAATTTGTGCATTTAATCCATCTTTTATTGCACTTAGAACTATCATTTCTGCTTTATATTTTGTAATTGTATATATTCCAGAAATATTTTGTTTTATATATAGTGTATTTTCTTTAAATACTTTTTTATCGTTTATATTTTCACTTGTTTCTTCTATTGATTCTTCTTTTTCTCCATTTCCCGAAACACTTATTGTTGAAATATGTATTAATCTTTTATTTGTTTCTTTACAAAAATCAACTACATTTCTTGTTCCATCTACATTAATTTGATTAAACAATTCTGGTGTTCCAAAATGTTTTACTAATGCCCCTGCATTTATTACTGTAGTAATTGTGCTTTTTAATAAACTGTAATCTTCTTGAGATAATTTTAGTTCTTTATATACTATATCCCCTTCTATTACTTGGATTCTTTTTTTATATTTTTCATAATATTCGTTTCCAAAATAAAATATAATTTTTTGTTTTAGTCTCGCAAGTGGTTCCTCATTATTCTTTTTTCTTACTAAACAATATATTGTTCCTCTATGTGTTTTTAAATATTCATCTAAAATATGAACCCCTAAATATCCTGTACTTCCTATTAACAAAATATTTCCCACCCTAAATTTTTTGATTGTTGAAATATTTTTCTCATTATTCCTATCTAATATTTTATTAATTTCTGAATAATCATATTTGTCAATATCATCTTGATTTTTAATCTTTTCTTTTTTTCCTGCTAATTCTTTTATTGTAGGATATTTAAATATATCTGCATATTCGAAATTAAAGTTATATTTTAATGCTTCAATTTGCATTTTTATTGCCGAAATAGAATCTCCACCTATGTCAAAAAAGTTATCATCTAGTGATATATTTTTTAAATGTAATACGTTTTTCCAGATTTGTAAAAGTTTTAATTCATCTGTATCAAATTTGTCTGGATTTACTTCTTTGAATTTGTCTTCTTCTAATTTTGGCATTGGTAATGCTTTTCTATCTATTTTTCTGTTTATCGTATATGGCATTTTTTCTAAGTAAACTATATAACTAGGAACCATATATTGTGGCAAATATTTTTTCAGATAACTTTTTATTTCTGTTTCAGTAACTTCAATTGTTCCATCTGTGACATAATATCCACATAATGTCTCTTTATCTTCTATTGTAATTTTATTCACTATTGCTGCTGATACTCCTGGATATTGTTCCATTTTATTTTCTATTTCTCCAAGCTCTATTCTTAACCCTCGTAATTTTATTTGATTATCTATTCTTCCTAAGCATTGTATTTTTCCATCAAATGTCCATCTTCCAATGTCTCCTGATTTATACATTCTGCCTTCACCAAATTGATTTGGAAGAAATTTTTCTTTTGTTAATTCCGGTTTTCCTAAATATCCTTCTCCTACTTGTATACCAGAAATATAAATTTCACCTACAACACCTATTGGCACTCTTTTCTTATTTTTATCTAATATATGTATTTGTGTATTCATAATTGGTGGGCCTGTTGTGATTTCAGTTTCTCCATTTAAGTTTTGGACATTTGATAGTACTGTTATCTCACTAGGTCCGTATATATTAAATACTGTTATATCATCATCTAATGCCTTCAAATCCTTCACAAACTTTTCCGGTAATGGTTCTCCACCAAATACCATGTTTTTTACTAGTTTTAATGGACTATTTTCGCTTCTATTATCATATACAATCTTCATTAAACTTGGTGTTACTGTCATTACATCAGTATTATATTTTTCCATTAGTTTTTCTAATAATTTTGGATTTCTATGTTCTGCATTGTTTGACATTACAATTCTTTGACCATGTGTTAATGATACTATTATTTCATATACAAATATATCAAATGGAGTTGATGTTACTGATAATAATGTGTGAATTTTTCCGTCATGTAAATAATCTAGTGCTTTTGTCATTGCTTTTGCCATATTGGCTAGTCCTACTTGATTTAGCATTACTCCTTTTGGTACTCCTGTTGAACCTGATGTATATATGATGTATGATAAGTCATTCATTTTTATATCTACATTTGGTTTGCTACTATTTCCATTATATATTTCATTATCTAGGTCTATTTCAATACAATTTGGTATTTCTTTTACTCTGTCTTTTAATTCTCTTTGTGTTAAAACATATTGTGCTTTACTGCTTTCTATATAATATTTTGTTCTATCTAATGGATATGTTGGATCTATATTTAAGAATGCTCCTCCCGCTTTTAATACTGCATACATTGCAACTATTGTTTCTATTGATCTATTTGTCATAATACAAACAATATCATTATTTTTTATTCCATTTTTTATTAAATGATTTGCTAGGCAATTTGCCTTTTTGTCTAATTCCCCATAAGTTATTGTTTTATCTTCACATATAACTGCAATATTATTAGGATATTTTTTAACCTGTTTTTCTATTAAATATGCAGTTGTATCATTATTAATTTTTCCATCTGTTTTATTAAATTTTGCTAAAATTTTATTTTCTTTTTCTGTTATTATATCTATGTCTTTAATTTTAATTTCGCAATTGTTCAATATTTGTTCTAAAATGTACATATAATGTTCAAAGAAGTTTATTATTGTTTCTCTTCTGAACAAATCCGTACAATATTCTATATTGATTGTATGTGTTTTTGGTTTTATTTCTAATGATAAATTAAATTTTGCTATATTATTATATATTTCCAAGATTTCTACATCTTTTCCATTTAGTTGAACAGTATTCTCTTCTTTATTTTGATATGTAAACATTACGTCAAATAATGGATTTCTTGAATTATCTGTTTTTATTCCAATTTTTTTTATTAACATATCAAATGGATATGGCTGATATGATAAGTCGTTTAAAACTTGTTCTTTTACTTCATCTAAAAATACTTTAAATGTTTCATTTTCATTAATATTACCTTTTACAACAATATTATTTACAAGCATTCCCATCATTCTTTTAGTTTCATTTCTATCTCTATTGGCAATTGGACTTCCTAAAGTTATTTCTTCTTGTCCTGTATATTTATATAATAGTACTAAAAATGCGGTTATAAAGAACATATATGGTGATGCTCCTATCTTTTTAGCATATCTTTCTATTTTTCTAAATTGTTTTTCATCTATTACATTTGCTATTCTATTACCTTTATAACTTCTATTTGCTGAAAGTTTGTAATCATATGGCAAGTTTAATTGTGTAAATTCACAATCTTTAAATTTATTAACCCAATAATCCTCATTTAATTTCAAATCTTCACTTTTGTTATATTCATTTTCCCAAACTGAATAATCTCTATATTGTATAGGAAGTCTTTTCAATTCATCTCCATTATATAATCTATTAAATTCTATAATTAAGTTATTTAATGACATTCCATCCATAATAATATGATGTGAATCTACTAATAGCATTGTGCATTTATCGTCTATAAAATGTACTTCTGCCCTTATTAAAAGTTCACCTTCTAATTTAAATGGTTTTGAAAACTTTTTAATTATTTCATTTATTTCCTCTGTTGTATTATAATAAACAGGTATTTCAAAATCTATATTCTTACATACCTTTTGTACAATTTCATCATTTTCTACAACAAATTTTGTTCTAAGTATTTCATGTCTTTCAATTATTTTATTAAATACTTTTTTTATTTTTTCTATGTCTAATATTTCATCTACAATTATTCCACCCGGCATGTTATATACAACATTATCACTACCTATCATTTTGGCATTATAATATATTCTTTTTTGTGCAGATGATAACGGATATGTTGGTTGTTCTTTTATTCTTTCTATTTTCACTCTTTTTCTGTATTTTGACTGATTTTCTTGTATATAATCTGACATATCTTTAATTGTGTAATTTGATAATATGTCTTTAATATTTATTTGTACATTAAATTTTGAGATTATTTTTGTTGATAATGTTATTGCAGTTAACGAATCTCCTCCAAGTTCTAATAAAGTATCTTCTATACTTACTTTTGAAATTGGTAATAGCCTTTCTATTATCCTTACAAGTTTTTTATCAGTTTCATTTCTTGGCTTTACCATAACTACCTCTGCCTCTTTAATATCAGGCATTGGAAGTGCTTTTCTATCAATCTTTCCATTTGGTGTATGTGGAATTTTTTCTAATTTTACAAAATATTGAGGCACCATATATTCTGGTAATTTTGTATGTAGTATTATTCTTAAACTATTTTTGTCAACAGGTCCATTTTCAACATAATATGCACATAATGCATCTTTTCCGTTTACTTGTTTTTTTTCTACTACACAATCATGAATATTGTAAATTTCTTGCATTTGTTTTTCAATCTCTGTCAATTCTATTCTTAATCCTCTAATTTTTACTTGATTGTCAATTCTTCCATAACACATAATTTCTCCATTTTCATTATATGTTCCTAGGTCTCCTACTTTATACATTATTTTTTCTGTATTAAATGGATTTTGTATAAAGTTTTCTTGTGTTTGTTTTTCTTTGTTTATATATCCTTTTCCAATTCCGTCTCCTGATATATATAATTCTCCAATTGTTCCTTGTGGCATAAGTTTCTTGTGTTTATTTAGTATATATATTTGTGTGTTATTTATTGGCTTTCCTATTGTTATTTCTTTTTGCTCTGTAACATTTGCAAATGTAGAAAATATTGTTGTTTCTGATGGTCCATATCCATTAAACACCTGTATACCTGGGATTATTGCTTTTATTTTATCAACCAACGTTTTGGGTAATGGCTCACCTGCAAGTATAATATATTTTAAACTTTTTAAACTCTCTTTATTATTCAAATTTTCCAAATGAAATTTCATTACAGATGGTGTTGTCTGCATTATTTCTATTTTATTTCGTTTTATTATTTTTTCAATTTTTGAAGTGATTTTCTGTTCATTTTCATTTGTTAAATATACTGTTAATCCTCTTGTAAGCGACATTAATGTCTCAAATGCAAATATATCAAATGAAACTGTCGTTATTGAAAGAATTTTATGACGTTTGCTATCATTTAAATATTCTATTTTACATTTCATCGAATTATAAAAATTGCTTAAGTTTTGTTGTTTTAGCATTACTCCTTTGGGTGTTCCTGTTGAACCTGATGTGTATATTAAATAAGATAAATCTTCTGGTTTTGATATATTCTTTAAGTTTTCTTTGTATTCATTATAAATTCTGCTATTTTTTAATGAGATGTCTATTATTTTTTTATTAGTGTTTATTCTGTGAGTTTCATTTGTTAATAGTATACTTGCACTACTATCTTTTAGCATGTATTCGATTCTTTCATTTGGATAGTCTGGTGCTATTGGAATATAGCTTCCTCCTGATTTTAAAACTGCAACAATCGCTATTAGCATTTCAAATGAACGTTCTTGTAGAATTCCTACTATTGTGTTGTTTGTTACACCATTTCTTCTCAATTCATATGCCAAGCTATTAGCTTTTTCATTTAATTCTTTATAATTCATCTTTTTATTTTCAAAAATTATAGCTGGTGTGTTTGGTGTTTTCTTTGCCTGTTCTTCAAAATATTTTATTATTGGAATATTTTTATCATATTCAAGTCCTGTATTGTTGAAGTCTTCTAACAACTTTTTTTGTTCAGTCTCGGTAATAACTTGAATTTCACTTATATTAATTTCTTCTTTTTTTATTACATGCTTAATTATATTTAATATTCTTTCATGTATCTTCTCGATATCTTTTGTATGATATATACTTGTTTTATAATCATATGAAATGTTTAAACTTCCAGTATCATTTAAATCGTATATTTGAATATCAATATTGTCTGCACAACATCCATTAAATGTCCATTCTGTTTCATATTCTACATCATCTGCGCTTTGATGAGCATTTGTTATCTGATACGATAACAAAATATTATATAAGTTGGGAACATTGTTATCTCTTTTTCTTAATTCTTCTAATAGACATTGATATGAATATTTTTGATGTTTTAGCATATCTATTGAATCTTTTGCTATTTCCTTTACAAACGTTTTGAATTCTTTTTTTTCATCAATATTTATTTTAAATGGTGCCATATTTATAAACATTCCAGCAGCATTTTTTTCTTTAAAATTAGTTCTATTTAAAATTGGTGTTCCAATAACAAACTCATCTAAATTAGAAATTTCTCCTATATATATTGCATAAATAGCCATAAAAAAATTATATAATGATATTTTATTTTCTTTACAATATTGTTTTATTTTTTTTACTTCATTTTCACTTATTTCGTATTGTTTTCTTTTTGCTCTTTGGTTTAATGTATCTATGTTTTCTTTTACACTCCCAGGAATTGTTGCTACTTCTGGTATAGTTTTGAATCTTTCTAACCAATATTGTTTATCCTTGTTAAATTTTTCACTTTTTTGGTATTCTTGTTCTGATTTAATATAGTCTATATAAGAGTATATAGCCTTTGTTTCGATTTCTTGATTTTGTTTTAATGCTGAATATGTTTTGATAATTTCATTACAAATAAGCGCAAGTGTCCATGCGTCTGAAATCAGATGATGTATATTGAGCATAAAGGCCCCTTTTCCATCTGCAAATCTAAAGATATAAAAATTAAATAATCTTGAATTTTCTAATTGAAATGCTGTTCTTACAATTTTCTCTCGTTCTTTTTCTAAATCATTTTTATCTGCGATATTAATAATATCTACCTGAATTTGTTCTCTTTCAGATAGAATTTGTTTTACTTCCCCATTTTCTACTTTTATTTTTAGCCAAAAATTGTCATGTTTTTGACATACAATTCTTATGGCCTCTTCTAGTTTTTCGAAGTCAACTTTTTCTTGTATTGTTGCAGTACCACATATATTATTTATACTACTTCCCATATAGTACTGTTCTGTAACCCAGATTGATTTCTGAGCATTTGTTAAATTCCCCATTTTTCCTAACATCCTTCATATTTTAAATCATATATTATCTATTGTACCATTATTTAGTGCATTTTGCAATTTTTTGTGCAAAATTTGTCATTTTTTTGTTTTTTTGGGCAGTTGACTATAATTTTCTGTTTATTTTTTGCTTTGTTGTTTCATACTATAAATAAAATATTTCAAGGTGGTATTATGTTGAAAAAAATAAAAAATTTACTAATTATACTAATTATTATTTCTATCATTATGTTTTCTGCATACTATTTTTATAAAGTCTACAATAATATTGATATTAGTCCAAATTATGAAATTCAGAAAGTTGAATCCACAGTTCCTTTACAAACTGTGGAAAATGCTGTTCAAGAAAGTCAAACTGTTGCAGATATGTTAGAAAATGTTTCGCAAAGTGTTGTAGGAATTTCTAAAATAAAAACCAAATCAAACTCAATTTTTTCTTCAAATAACAATATTAATGAACTTGGTCTAGGCTCTGGAATTATTGTCTCTAGCAATGGTTATATATTAAGTAATTGCCATGTAACTGGCGAAAAACTTACCACTTGCTATGTAACTTTAGAAAATGGTTACACATATGAAGGTTCTGTTGTTTGGTGTGACCCTCAATTGGATTTGTCTATAACTAAAATTAATGCTTCTAATTTACCTTTTGCTACAATTGATGATTCTTCTTCTATAAAATCTGGCGAAACTGTTTATGCTATTGGTAATCCTATTGGTTATGAATTTAGAAGGACTATTACTTCTGGAATTATAAGTGCTACTAACCGAACTATAAAAATTGAAGAAAATAATTCTGTTTCATATATGACTGACTTAATTCAAACAGATGCTTCTATAAATCCAGGTAACAGTGGTGGTCCATTACTTTCTGTCTCTGGTAAAGTCATCGGTGTTAATAGTATTAAAATAACTTCTGCCGAAGGTATTGGCTTTGCTGTACCTGCAAATGTTGTTAAACCTATTATTGATAAATTTGTTAAAGATAATAAATTTGATGAAGCTTATCTTGGTATATATGCCTATGATAAAGAAGTGATTCCTTATATTGCTTCTAACGCAAATTTTTCTTCTGGTATTTATGTTGTTTTGATTGCTGATGATAGTCCTGCTATTTCTAGCGGAATTCAAAAAGGTGATATTATTACTTCTATTGATGATAAACAATTTAATACTATGATTGAGCTTAGAGAATATATATACTCAAAGTCTCCTGGTGATGTGGTTTCTATTAATATTAGTCGTGGATATATAACTAGAACTTTTGAAGTTGCATTAAAATGAGCAAAAAAAGAAATTTTTCTTATTGAAAAATTTCTTTTTTGCTATTGTTTATTAAATATTCGCATAAACCATTTCTTTATTTTTGTTAATATTGATTCGTGGTATTGGACAATTGCTGTTTCATTTTCTTTCTCTATTTCTTTATTAATTTCTTTGTGTTTATTTTTAAATAAGTTATCTGGATTATATTTTTCTCTCAATTCCAACTCTTTCTGTTTTTCAAATTCTGCCTCTTCTTTTATTAATTCTTTTCTTTCTTCTGGTGATACAATATAATCTCTATAAATTAAGGCTAATATTTCTTTTGTTTCTTCACTAATGTTATTATCCCAATCTTCTTTACTATAATCAATGTTTACTTTATAACTTTTATCTGTATTCTTTTCAAATTGTTGATATAATTTTTCAGGAATCTTTGCTTTTACTTCTTTCTCCGAATTATTTATTATATCAAGTACTTCAGCAAATATCTTGCCATAATTATTTTCCATCTCATTCACCTTATCTCTTGTTATTGTTTTATTTCGTCATCATTTTCTTTTGAAATATCTACCTGTTTGTCTTTGCCAAATATTTCTTTTAATTTATCAAATGCTTGTTTTAGTTTTCCTTTTGATTTATCATAAAATTCTTTAAATTTACTAGTTTTTACTTCTACTGGATGTTTGTCTTCTACTTCTTTTGTTCCATTATTTTTTTCATTTAATTCTTTATATTTTTCGCTTTGCTTTTCACTTAATTCTTTTATTTTGGCATTTTGCATTAATTCCTTTGGTAAAGAATCAAAATCAAAAATTGGTACTTTATTGTCTAAGTCTTTTTCTGCTAATTCTATAACTAATTCTGGATTTGTTATAAGTACTTCATCTGGTATTCCCATTCCATCTATCTTTCCTATTTTTTTGCATGCTTCTACGCATAATTGTGGATTTTCTTTTTTTAGTGGTTCTGCCAAGTATTTTATACAACCTGGTGTTTCTTTCACAATATCTATAACAAATTCTGGATTTTGTTCTTGAATTTTTTTGCCCATAAATCTCATTGCAGATGGCATATTTTTTACTGCTTTCATTACTTCTTCTGGATATTGTTCTTGAATATCTTTTGGAACATCACATAACATATGTGGATCTTTTTGTATTACTTTAATATATGCTTCTGGGTTATTTTTTAAAACTTCTTTAGGAACATAATGTAAATAATCTGGTTGTTCATCCATTGCTAATGAATATAATTCTGGATTACTATTTAAAACTTTTTCTGGCAAGCACTCAATAACTGGCATTGCCCCTCTATCTTTCATAAGTTGTTTTACAAAGTCTATATCATTGTTTAATGCTTCTATTATCTCTTTCTCATTGTATTTTCCAGGTATCATATAATTAATACTAATTTTTATATCATTTTTTACAGATTCTTCTGACATATCTTCTCCTCCTTTGTTTTCATACAATTACATTCAATCACAAAAAAAATTAAGTGTCAACTAATTTGTTGCTTTTTTTATTTCTTTATGAGATAATTTTAGAGATGAAAAAAGGGGGATTTTTTTATGAATAAAAAACTGAAAATATTTTTATTAGCAATTTTTGCTTTTATCTGCTTAACGTTTTTTAATTCTGCTGACGCTAATTCTATTGACAGTATATCTATGGATATTGCTATTGATAATAATGGAAATGCATCAGTTACAGAATACTGGAAATGCTATGCAAACCAAGGTTCAGAAATTTATCATCCATATTACAATTTAGGAAATTCAGTTATATCAAATCTTTCAGTTTATGATGGTAAAAAGACTTATTCTACTTTATCTTCTTGGAATACTTCTGGAAGTTTAGATAGCAAAGCTTACAAATGTGGGATTAACGAGGTATCTAATGGCATTGAACTTTGCTGGGGAATTAGTAAATATGGTTCTCATAATTATATTGTAAAATACAATATTTCAAACTTTGTTTCTGAACTTACTGATTCTCAAATGATATATTGGACATTAATTCCTCATAATTTTTCAAATTCTATTGGAAATGCCTATATTAAAATTCATACTAATTTTAATATCTCAGATTCAGTAGGTGTTTGGGGTTATGGGAATTACGGTGGAACCGCTTATGTTTATAATGGTTATATAGAAATGCAATCTTCTGGTAGCTTATCTTCTGATGAATATATGACTATTCTTGTGCAATTTCCATCAAATACATTTAATTGTAATAATAAACTAAATTATGATTTTGAACATTATCACAATATGGCAGAAAAAGGTGCTACCCATTACCAGAAAGATTATAGTTCAATTATTGATAGTGTTCTATCTATACTTATAAATATAATTTCAACACTTTTCTGGCCTGTATTAATTTTTGCTATTATACTATCTAAATCAAAATCCGACTCACTTGATTTTGGTGTAGACGGAAAAAAAATCCCCAAAGATGTAGCTTATTTTAGAGATATACCTTGTAACAGTAATCTACATAGAGCATATTTTATTGCTTATCAGTATGGAATTGTGAAAAATAAAACTGATGTATTAGGTGCTATAATCTTAAAATGGATAAAAGATTCTCTTGTTAGAGTAGAGCAAAGAGAAGGTGGAAAAATATTTAAAAAAGAAAATACTGTTATTATATTAACAGAAACAAATACTTCTTTAATATCAGACCCAAAGGAACAAAAACTATTTGATATGCTTTACAAAGCAAGTAGAGATGGAATATTAGAAAATAATGAATTTAAAGATTGGTGTAGTGATAATTATTCAAAAATATTAAACTGGTTTGATGATATTATAGAAGATGAAAGACAAAAGCTTACTAATGAAGGTTTACTAACTCTTCAAGAAAAGAAAAAATTTAAACTTTTCAAGTATAATACTTATTTGGTTAGCCCTGAATTAAAACAACAAGCTTTAGAAATTGCTGGATTAAAAAAATATCTTCTTGATTATACACTTATTAAAGACAGAGAAGCAATTGAAGTTACTTTATTTGAAGATTATTTAATTTATGCGCAAATGTTAGGAATTGCAGACAAAGTAGCAAAACAGTTTAAAGAGCTTTACCCACACATGATTGAACAAACTTGTTTCAATTCTTATGATAATTTCTATTATATTAGTTTATCTGCTAATAATGGTATTCACAGCGCTAATACCGCAAGAAGCAGAGCTCAGAGCTATTCAGCTGGTGGAGGAGGTTTCTCTTCTGGCGGAGGCGGAGGCGGTTCCTTCGGTGGTGGAAGCGGAGGCGGCGGTTTCCGTTAAAAAAAATGACTATGAAAATAGTCATTTTTTTTGCACATTTTATTCCGCTTTTTTTCCGTGCAATTTTTCAACAAGATAAAGAGAAGCAATCAAACAAAGACTAATTGTAGACATACATAAGTCGATAGAGTAGATTTTCCCGGATCTGCTCTATTTTTTTGTCAAAAAAGTATGTGCATTTCCGGATACACATACAATCTATAATTTGACCATCGGAGTCAAACATATTTATTTTGTAATTAAGATCAATTTCAGGTGAAAAACACCGAAAACAATGGGAAAAGATTATATTAAAAAGAAAAATAAAAGCCCTCAAATCAGCTTGAAGACTGTGGTGCAGCAGGAGGAATTCGAATCCCCGACCTCTCGGTTCGTAGCCGAGTGCTCTATCCAGCTAAGCTACTGCTGCATATATAGAAAATATTATAAAGCACCTTTACAACATTTTCATTTGAAATATATATTTAAGGAAATTTCAGAGGAAAAGCTATCAAGTCAATCCTGAACCCCTTTAATATCAATAAGTTTAAAATTGTGTGCGGTATTTCGTAACCTTGCATTCTATCCAGCTAAACTACGAGCGCATCTGAACAATATCTATTATACAGTTTTTTAAAACAATTTTCAAGTTTTTTTGATTTTTTTTTGTTTTTTTTATTATGCATAGTTTTATCAAACATATGTCGCAATTTATTGATATTATATTGTTTGAAGTACATTCTGATATAGTTGCTTTTGTAGTAAAAACAACTATATCATTTATGCACTTCAATATTTTCTTATTTAACTCATTTGTTCATAATCTCTAAAAATTGTTTTTCATCAATTTCATTATTCTTTAACAAATATTCAACTGCTTTTTTAGTCCTATCTTTATTTTCTGTTAATATTTGAATTGTTTTATCATAACATTCTTTAAGAATTTTATTTGCTTCTATATATATATATCTTTCTGTATCATTTTCATAAGGAAATGTATATAATCCTAAATCTGACATTCCAAATTTTGTAATCATATTATTTACAATTCTAGATGCTTTTTCTAAATCACTACTATTACCAGATTCATGTTGACCTAGATAAACAATTTCATTACACATTCCACCTAAAAGACCACAAATCCTATTCAAGTACTCGTTTTTACTTAAAGTATATTTAGGATTAGAATTATTAAATTCAACATATCCTAGTGTTCCTGTTCCTTCTGCATTAATAGTAATCTTCTTAATCCCAGGAACTTTTTCTAATATATATCTTATTGTTGCATGACCAATTTCATGAATCGCTGTCTTTCTTAAAGATTTTTCATCAATCAAGTCTGGATTTATCATTGAAGCTTTTGCAAACATATCCTTAGTCATATCCTGAATTGTTGGTATACATCCTTTTGTTACAACCGCAATGTTTTCTTTCTTTAGAGAGAGTTTTAATAGTGTACTTTGTACAACTTTATCTACAAATCTACCATTTCCATTGTTCTCTACTTTGCAAAAATACTTCATTAATCTTTCAACACTACTTTTAGCTTCTTTTTCAATTATAAAACCTAAAGAAGTCATTTTCTTATAATATATCTCACAATATTCATCATCTGTATAATCAGGAAAATGAAATGTATATCCTACTCTTGATGAAATCCCAGGATTTATATTTAAAAATTTGCTCATTTCACTTTTATATCCAGCAAATATTACTACAAATTCTCCTTTATGATCTTCCATTGCTTTGATTAATGTAGCTATAGCTTCACCTCCAAAATCACTTCCAGAATTATTTTCTTGATATAATGTATATGCTTCATCTATAAATAAGACTCCTCCCATTGCTCGTTCTATTACTTCTGCTGTCTTTGAAGCTGTTTGCCCAACATATCCAGCAACTAAATCTTTTCTTTCAACTTCTACTAATTTATTTTCATGAAGCATTCCCATGTCAAATAAAATTTTAGAAATAATCCTTGCTACAGTTGTTTTTCCAGTACCAGAGTTTCCAGTAAATATCATATGTAAATTAGGATTCGGGATTTGCAAATTTTGTTCTTCTGCTTTCTTTATAAATTTTATATAATTTTCAAATTCTTCAACTTTTTCTTTTATCTCTTGTAGTCCAACTAATTTATTAAGCATTTCATTAGCAGTATAATTTGAATAATTAGTATTATTTAATTCTTCTATTACAGGAATATCCTTTATAGTAATTTCTCTTATATTTTTGGTTTCTCTTAAGGCATGTTTCATAATTACTTCTTGAATCAATTTATCTATAAAACGTCCATTTCCAAAATTTTTCTTCTTAATATAATAATCAAATATTTTTGATAATTCTTTATCAACATTTGAATTTATCGAATACCCCATGTTCTTCATCTTAACTGAAAATATTTGATTTAGTTCATCCTTAGAATAATCATCAAAATTGAAAGTATATCCAATTCTTGAAGAAATTCCTGGATTTATATCTAAAAATGTTTTCATTTCATCCCTATAACCTGCAAAGATAACAACTAGATTGTCTTTATGGTCTTCCATTGCTTTAATCAAAGTTGCTACAGCTTCAGCACCAAAATCATTCCCGTTTTTATTCTCTTGCGCTAATGTATAGGCTTCATCTATAAATAATACTCCTCCCATTGCTTTTTCTATTACTTCTGCTGTCTTTGGAGCTGTTTGTCCAACATACCCTGCAATTAAGTCTTTTCTTTCAACTTCTACTAATTTATTTTCGGAAATCAAACCTAAATCATATAGCATTTTTGCCATAATTCTAGCTACAGTAGTTTTTCCTGTACCTGGGTTTCCTGTAAAAATCATATGTAAGTTTGTTTTATTCATTTTTAGTCCTAAATTTTTAGCTTTTACTGTATAGACTGCATATTTTTCAAATTTTCTAATATTATCTTTAACCGAATCTAATCCAACTATATTCTTTAAACTTTCATCTACTGTTTCTCTTTTATAAATATTATCTGGTAAAATAAAGTCTTTTTTGCCCGAGCTATAATTGGCCAAATATTTAGATAATTCTTCATTATGAAATGGAAAAAATTCTGCATTTATACCTATATATTCTACAAATAATTCTTTTACATTTTCTTTAAGTTCTTTATCATTTCTTAATTTTGATAATAATTCATTATTTAAATTTTTATAATATAAATCAAATAAATCATCTATAGATAAATTAGAGATTTCATATCTATTATTCTGATATACAAATTTTAATTTGGAATCTAATGCTAAAAATTCATCAATTGATTTTTTATCAGATACCAGTATAATATAATCCTCATTAAATAATGATGTAATTAATTCTAATACTCTATAAATTCTATTAGATTTTAAGTAACTTCCATCATGAGAATTAGCTAATCTTTTATATTCATTAACAAATTCATTTATGTCAGTTAAAACATATAAATGGTTAGCCTTAATCGGAAGTTCTTTTACTTCCCAAATAGTTGTGTTTAACATCTCTAATTCTTCATAAGTATTTCTAAATGCCAAATTGTGGATACTTAAATATTCTGGTTCGTTATTATCAATCTTCTCATATGATTTTAATAACTTACAAATTCTATTAGATAGTTCAATCTTTCCTGTACCTTTTTCTCCTTCAATAGTAATATGCAATCCTTTTTCTGTATTTACTTTATCTATTATTTTTTCAATATTTTGATTTTTATTTCGGTATTCTAGAATTTTATTTATTTCTTGAGCTCTTTTTTGCTTAGCTTCCTCTTCAAATTTAATTAATTGTTCTTCTTGCTCTTTTATATATAATTTCTCTATTTCATTTTTATGTTCTTCATAATATTTTCTTTCTTCCTCAACTTGATTCCATTTTCCAGCCTTATCAAGATAAAAAAGATATCCAGCTATATCAAATATACAATATGGTATAGCACATGCCCACTTATTACATTTATATAATAATTTGTTTACTGCTCTCTTAACAAATTTCCAATTTTTAGTAGGAGTATCTTTATATTTTAATAAATTGTCCAAATTATCTGCATTAATTTTGTATGTGTCACAACCAAATGGTAAATATATTTTTGTCATTACATTTTGTCCGGCTTCATCGCCTCCTTGGTTTACAAATACCATTCCATTTTTTAATAATGCCAATGCAATCTCAAATGTTTTTTCTGGGATTTTTTTTACCCCATCTTCTGTCTTCCATTCAAAAGTAAAGTAATCACTTTCAAATTCATTCCTTCTATATTCTTCTCTATCTTTTAAAGCATCCTCTAATAAACCTTTATTTCTCAGATATAAAATATATCCTGCATAAAATTTAGGACATTTACTAAATTTACATTTAATACACATACTATTTTCATACGAATTCATGGCACAAATAAATGTGCCCTCTTTACCTACTATTTTTTCGTCACTTTCTATTATTTTTTTTAATGTTGTATCATCAAATCTGTTATCACATAAATTGTCTATCTTATTTGAAATCTCAATTTTTTTCTTTTCATTTTCAACCACTTGTTTTAATAAGAACTCCCCTTTTTCAAGCATAGAAATGCATAATTCAATAAAGTTCATTGAAACAAATCTTAATCCTTGAACTAAATTCCATTCAAAATCATAATCAACTATTTCTAAATTATCTAATACATGGACTTTCTCTAAAATCAGTTTTGTTTCTTTAGAAAATTTATCCTCTATAATTTCTTTATTCTCTTTTCTCATATTTATATTTCCTTTCAATACTTTATAATAATTTGTAATATCCCATCCACATCTCAAATATGTCACTTCTCCTGCTATATTATACCAATGAAATCTTAATAAATCATCAAAAAAGTACATTCTAATATATTTCTGGAATAATCAACAATTTCCTCTTTTTGAGTAGACTTAAATATAGAATCCAGATTTGTTTTATGCAAACATGCTAGTTTTAAGCTTCTTTTTAATTAATTCATTCTTTAACATTTTTCTTTAAACAATTTTTCTATATTGTTTGTTCAATCATCAAGTATAAATATATCGCTGATATTTCAACACATAGAAACTCAAATAGTATTTTTAGAATCCCTTTATTCTAGAACTCGAAGCCTTTTAATTCCAATAGCATCCTTTATTTTTTCTCACCTCGATCAATTTTAACAAATATTTATATTTTCGAAGTTTCTTTTAAGTCTTGACGTTCTAATACCTCTCTAATTACTTTTATAGTACTATCTCATCTTTTTCTTTATCATCAATGTATTGAGTTAATTTTAACAAATTAAAATTTCTTTTTCAACTATTTTACGGAAAATTTTAAACCTATTACAAAAATATCCAGCTATTTTACTTGCATATTTTTTCTGATTTTTTGCTTTACTTTTCATTTGATATATCAATTTTATTTTCTTGTTTTTTAGGTACTATTCTATCCATTAAAGTTGATATATTATTAAATAAATATCTAGGAATATTCTTAACTCTATCTTTAATCCCATTAATTTGTTGTTTTGATAACCCAGAAGATTCTCGTAATGCCTCAATTTGTTCCTTACGCCTTTCTTCATTTTTATTAATGTTAATAAGATCTAGATATTGCATCACGTCAACATCATATAAGGCAGCTCCTTTTTGTACTTTATTCCAATAATTATTAGTTCTCTCAATTATAGCATCTTTAGCTTCTGAGCTTAAATATGGTACTATCTCCTTAATATAATTAAACACATTATTATCATTAGTATTAATAGCTATATGCCCTATGTTTTCTTCATTTGAACACTGAAATAACAAATAACCTTTATCTGGTAAATTTCTTGATATTATCTCTACATATAATGGTACTTTTTCTTCTGATATAGCTATTGTAATATTATTTACAGACCCTGCTGACTCCGGCCTTTTTATATCAATTCCTGTAGTTTTTATATGATTTTTCCATAATTCAACTAAACAATCTTTGGCTGATACATTTCCTATCGAAAAATTTTGAGCAAATTTTTCCTGTTGCTCCTGTGGCAATTCAAATATATATTCTGAATTAACTGTTAAAAAATGTTGCCAATCTCCAACAATTTCTTTATTAGATAATCCTTCTAACATAGCATAAGTTTCATCATTTTCATAAAAATAGTGTATTTTCTCTCCATGTAATATTCCTTTAACATAATATTCTAATACATCTATATCTATAGCTTTTATTAAATTTTCATTTCCTAATACATGTATAATTCTATCTATATATTGGCTAAGAATAGCATCATCTTCATGCGAACTTTCATCTTTATTTAAATTGCCATTATATTCTTGTACTATTTCATCTATTTTATTTCTATCAATCTTAAATCTATTTTCATTATTCATCTGTATTCTTCCTAATTTTAAATATTAATTTTATTTTATTTATTATTTTTATAATAAAACTTTCTTCTTGCACACATACTAATTCTTGATTAGTAGTTTCCTTATTTGGGACTTTTTTGTTTTCGAAATTTATATTGTGATATTCCCAATTTGAAATTATTTCTTTTTGTTTTTCGGTTGCAAAGTAATTTTCAAATAACCAAAGCAACACACTAACACTTTCGTCTGTAAGCATATCGGCTTTAAATTCATTTGCATTAATATTAAATTGGTAACTTTTTGATTTATTATTTCTTATATAATCTCTTACTTCTTGTGGAATCGATATAGCTAATAAATCTTGATTGTAAAAATTTAATACTGTGTCTACTTGTGAATAAGCAATTCGCATTTTATCATTTATTTCCATTCTAAGTCTCCTTTTGTATTATTTTATTATTTTCTATTATACAAATTTTTCATACTTTGTCAACCTGAAAGAAATTAATTTGCATGCAAAAAAAACGGTAGTCATATTTCAATATATGTCTACCGTTTTTATATATTATTTGTACTATAATATTAGTACATTCCGCCCATTCCATTATCCATTTCATGATTATTTCCACATCCACAAGATTTTGGTTCTGGTGCATCTGTTACTAAACTTTCAGTTGTTAATACCATTGCTGCAATTGAAGCTGCATTTTGTAAAGCACTTCTTGTAACTTTTGTTGGATCTACAATTCCTGCTTTTTTCATATCAACATATTGTTCTTTATCTGCATCAAATCCAAATCCATCTGCTGCTTTCTTTACATTTTCTAATATAACTGCTGGTTCAAGTCCTGCATTTCTTGCAATTTGTTTTACTGGTTCTTCTAATGCTTTTAATACAATTTCAGCACCTAATTTTTCTCCACCAGTTAAAGATTTTGCAATTTTTTCTACTGATGGCATAATATTTACATATGTTGTTCCTCCACCAGCTACAATTCCTTCTTCAACAGCTGCTTTAGTTGCAGATAGTGCATCTTCTATTCTTAATTTCTTGTCTTTCATTTCAACTTCTGTTGCTGCACCAACTCCAATTACTGCAACTCCGCCAGCAATTTTAGCTAATCTTTCTTGTAAATTTTCTTTATCAAATTCACTCTTTGTTTCTTCTATTTGAGCTTTTATTTGTTTTACTCTAGCAGCAATCTTTTCTTTGTCTCCTGCGCCATCAACAATTATTGTATTTTCTTTTTGTACTTTTATTTGTTTTGCCCTACCTAATTGTTCTATTTGTGTATCTTTTAATTCCATTCCAAGGTCTTGTGATATTACTTCTCCACCAGTTAAAATTGCCATATCCTCTAGCATTGCTTTTCTCTTATCTCCAAATCCTGGTGCTTTAACTGCTACAACATTTAATACTCCTCTTAATTTGTTTAATATTAATGTTGATAGTGCTTCACTTTCTATGTCATCACATACAATTACTAGTTTTCCTGATGATTGCATTAGATTTTCTAGTAATGGCAATATTTCTTGAATATTGCTTATTTTTCTATCTGTTATTAATATATATGGATTATCTATTATTGCTTCCATTTTTTCTGTGTCTGTTACCATATATGGTGATACATAACCTTTGTCAAATTGCATTCCTTCTACTACATTTAATTCTGTTTGTGATGTTTTTGATTCTTCGATTGTTATTACACCATCTTTTGATACTTTTTCCATTGCATCTGCAATTAGTTCTCCAACTTCTGAATTGTTTGCAGATATACTTGCAACTCTTGCTATGTCTTCTTTTCCATTTACTGGTGATGTTATTTTCTTTAATTCTGTAACTGCTCCATCTACTGCTTTTTCTATTCCTCTTTTTATTGCCATTGGGTCAGCTCCAGCTGCAACATTTTTTACTCCTTCTTTTATCATTGCTTGTGCTAAAACTGTTGCTGTTGTAGTTCCATCTCCTGCTACATCATTTGTTTTTGTTGATACTTCTTTTACTAAACGAGCTCCCATGTTTTCGAATTTATCTTCTAATTCAATTTCTTTTGCTATTGTTACTCCATCATTTGTGATTAATGGAGCTCCATAACTTTTATCTAATACTACATTTCTTCCTTTTGGTCCTAATGTAACTTTTACTGTGTCTGCTAATTTATTGACACCTTCTAATAAAGATTTTCTTGCATCTTCTCCAAATTTAATTTGTTTTGCCATGCTAATCATTCCTTTCTTTTAATTATTTTACTATAGCTAATATATCTTCTTCTCTTAAAATAATGTAATCCTCCCCTTCATATTTTACTTCTGTTCCTCCATATTTGCTTACTACTACATTATCTCCTTTTTTTACTTCCATCTCTTCTCTTTTTCCATCTATTAATCTTCCAGGTCCTACTTCTATAACTTCTGCTATTTGTGGTTTTTCTTGTGCTGAACTTGCTAAGATTATTCCACTTTTTGTAGTTTCTTCACTCTCTTTCATTTTTACCAATACTCTGTCTGCTAATGGTTTTATCATAAATATTACCTCCTTAATTTGGCTAATTATTTATTAGCACTCTTTTATATTGACTGCTAATAATATATACCCATTTTTTATTATTGTCAATAGCTTTATTAATTTTTCACACAAAGTTCACATTTTGCTGAAATAATTCTATGCAAATTTCACATAATTATTACAAGTTTTTATAAAAATTTGATTTTAACATAAAATCGTGATATAATGATTAGCGTTGTAAATTTATAAAAATTCTATTTAAGGAGGAAAATGCAACATGGGTATCGCTATTCAAGAATTCAAAATAGCAATGGAGAATCTTGGTGCAAAAAGATTATTAGACAGAGAAATTCGGTTTAATCTTTTAGTGCCATGTTACGAGGTAAACGGTGTATTGCTTATTCACTCAGGAACTGATTTTGTTATTCACAAATGTACACCATTTTCTATGAAAGTTATGAAACTGGCTAAGTTTAAACTTGGGAAACGGCAAAACGACATCATTAATTTGGATGAAATTCGTTCTTTATACGGATTATTATTATTTTCTTTATTATTAGAAAACAAATTTAATGAAAATACCTTAAGAAAAATTTTTAATGAAACCTATAAAAAAGTTTTGAAGAATTCAGCTCATTCTGATTTGAAGTTACCACAACATATGCATTCGTCAATTCAGCGAGCCGATATGCTTCATAATTTAATTAAGAATTTTGACAATGCTATCAATCCATTCACAGAAGACTTTAGCAAGATAAAAGATCCATATTGCTGCTTAAATGATGTGAGTTTTGAATTTGTTTCTAACTCAAACACCTATGAATTACCAAATGCAGGATTTGCAATTTCTAATTCAGAAGCAACAACTGAATTCATATTCTCCCCTAATAGTTTGCTCTATTATGCAGAATATCTGAATGATGAGTCTAAAAGCTCATATACTGGGTATACATCTGTCAGACATTATTACACAAGCTATTCTTCTCTAAATGGATTAGATGAAATTATAAGCATCAATATTTGCAATTTTAACTCTGGTGAAAAAAGTTTAAACATCAGCCTTAATAGTGGTTTGGCATGGGCAACATCTAAAAGTTATGACATCAATCCAGTAACCGATACTCAGATTGATTACATGATTGACAATTTAGCAATTTCAATTGCAAGAATCAAAAAAGCGATAACCAGTAAAGTTATCTTTTAACTTTTGGTAACAGAATTTAAGGGGGCGTTCAAATTAGAACTCCCTCTTTTTATTTTTAATATTAATACTCTTATTTTATATCCTTAGCAGCTTTAACTAGTCCTACAAATAATGGTGCTGGTCTATTTGGTCTTGATTTTAGCTCTGGATGAAACTGTCCTGCTATAAAATATGGATGTTTTCTATACTCTATAATCTCTACTAATTTTCCGTCAGGTGATGTTCCTGAGCATATTAATCCGGCTCCTTCCAACTTTTCTTTATATTGATTATTATATTCATATCTATGTCTATGTCTTTCTGAAATTTTCTCTGATTGATATAATTCTCTCGCTAATGTTCCAGCTTTTAATATACATGGATATGCACCCAAACGCATTGTTCCACCTTTTTTATCAATTCCTATTTGTTCATTCATAATGTGTATTACAGGATTTTTAACTTTTTCATCGAATTCTGCTGAATTTGCATCTTTTATTCCTAATACATTTCTCGCAAATTCTACAACTGCCATTTGCATTCCTAAACATATTCCTAAAAATGGTATATTGTTTTCTCTTGCATATTTTATAGTTTGTATTTTTCCTTCAATTCCTCTATTTCCAAATCCTCCTGGAACAATGATTCCTTGTAATCCTTTTAATTTCTCTGAGGAATTTTCTGCGTTTATTGTTTCACAATCTATTAATTTTATATTTACTTTTACATGATTTGCAAAACCTGCATGATGTAAGCTTTCAATTACTGATAAATACGAATCTTCTAATTTTATATATTTACCAACTATCGCAATATTTACTGCTTCATCTTTTATATTTCTTATATTATCTATCATTTTTTGCCATTCTGTATTATCTGGTACATATCTATCAAGTCTCATATGATTACATACTTCTCTTGCTAATCCTTCTTCCTCTAGCATTAATGGTACTGCATATAAATTGTCAGCTGTTTTATTTTGAATTACACTACTTTTTCTTACATTACAAAACAATGCTAATTTTTCTCTTACAGTATCAGGTATTTCTTGTTCTGTTCTACATACAAGAATATCTGGCTGAATTCCTAAACTTTGTAATTCTTTTACAGAATGCTGTGTTGGTTTTGATTTTATTTCATTTGAACCAAATATGTATGGTAATAGTGTTACATGTATATATACTACATCTTCTGGATTTTTTTCAAGCCCAACTTGACGAATTGCTTCAATTATTGATAGTCCCTCTATGTCTCCTACTGTTCCTCCAACTTCTGTTATTACTATGTCTGTATCTGTGTTTTCAAAACTGTATATTCTTTCTTTTATTTCATTTGTAACATGTGGTATTACCTGAACTGTTTTTCCTAAATAGTCTCCTCTTCTTTCTTTTTCAATTACTGATGAATAGACTTTTCCCATTGTTACACTTGAATTCTGTGTTAAGTTTTCGTCTATAAATCTCTCGTAATGTCCTAAGTCTAAATCTGTTTCTGCTCCATCATCTGTTACAAATACTTCCCCATGTTCATATGGACTCATTGTTCCTGGGTCTACATTTAAGTATGGATCAAATTTCTGTATTGTTACTTTATATCCTCTGTTTTTTAATAGTCTTCCTAATGATGCTGCTGTTATTCCTTTTCCTAATCCTGATACCACTCCTCCTGTTACAAATACATATTTTGTGTTCATTTTTTCCTCCTATTTTACCTCTTTTGCAGTATTATTTCTTATATATATTTTGCTTTGTTAAACCAAAAATAGATTAAAATAAAAACTGCAAAATCAGTTTTTTTTTAATCTACTTTTTTATCTTAGCATTTTTGTTACTAATTGTCAATCCAGAAGTTAAAAAAAGAAGCCTCTTTCTGGCTTCCTTTCTATTCTCCAATTGGAATATATTTTTTCTCTTCAATTTTCTTTTCTGGTTCTTTTGGAAATTCTATTGTAAGAATACCGTTTCTGAAGTTTGCTTTTATGTCTTCTTCATTTACATTCTCTCCAACGTAATAACTTCTTGAACACATTCCTGAAAATCTTTCTCTCTTTAAGTATTTAGCATGTTTATCTTCTTTTTCTTCATTCTTTTCTGCTGATACTGTTAAATATCCCTCATGCAATTCTATTTTTATATCTTCTTTTTCATATCCTGGTATATCAATTTCTAAGAAATATTTTCCGTCTTTTTCTTTTAAATCGGTTTTCATTAATTTACTTTCTTTTTCTGTGAAAAATGAATCAGGTAAAACCTCATCCCAAAAATCTAATCCATTTCCATTTCTTCTTGGTATCATCATCATAATACATTACCTCTTTCCTTTTTACAATCTTATTATACATCTATTTTTAGCATTGTCAATAGTAGAGTGCTAAAATTCACACAATTTTCACAATTTAAAAATTGCCAATAAGGAAAATCCCCTATTGACAACTTTTTTTAAATTTAAATTGTATCGCATACATTATTAACGAAAATATTGTAGCAAGTATTGCTAAATAGTATAAATATAAATCAACTCTTAATGAAATTTCAAAATGAAATTGGTTTATTAATAATGAACTTATTATTGCTAAGTAAAATAGGACTGTTGCAAGTTTTCCATACCATTTACTATACACAACTACATCATCTTTTTTATACATTAATGATGCTGCTATTATCATAACACATTCTTTAATAAATACTATTGCAAATATCCACCAAGGTAAAATCTTTAATATTGCAAGAGATAATAATAAAGACATTTGTGTAAGTTTATCTGCTAATGGATCTATTAGCTTTCCTATATCGGTAATATAATTATATTTTCTAGCAATATATCCATCTAGCATATCTGTTATTGCTGAAATTGTAAATATTACTATTGTTGCTAAAAAGTCTTCATTTACAACAGATGTAAAAATAAATGGTATTAATATAAAACGTATAATTGTTAGGATATTTGGTATATTTTCTTTTTTCATTTATTTTTTTCCTTTCAAGACTATTTTACATCAAACTTTAAGTTATCATTTTCAAAGTCTACTGTAATGTTTTGTCCATCATGTACTTCATTTCTTAAAATCATTTCAGATATTTCATCTTCAACATATCTTTGAATTGCTCTTCTTAATGGACGAGCACCGAATTTTAAGTTTGTTCCTTTTTCAAGTATAAATCCTTTTGCAGTATCTGAAACTGTTAATGACATATTTTTTTCTGCTAATGCTTTTTTAGTATCTTTAAGCATTAAATCAACAATTTGTATTAATTCTGGTTTTGTTAATGAATCAAATACAATTATTTCGTCAATTCTGTTTAAAAATTCTGGTCTAAATACTTGTTTTAGATTTTCTTCTATTTTGCTTGTATCTACTGTTTGTTTAGCAAATCCAATTGAATTATTATTTAAATTTGAACCTGCATTTGATGTCATTATTATTATTGTATTTTGAAAACTTACTGTATTTCCTTGTGAATCTGTAAGTTTGCCATCATCAAGCACTTGAAGTAATATATTAAATACATCAGGATGTGCTTTTTCAATTTCATCAAATAGTATTATTGAATATGGTTTTCTTTTTACTTTTTCTGTTAATTGTCCTGCATCATCATATCCAACATATCCTGGAGGTGCACCTATTAATTTTGCAGTTGAATGACTTTCCATATATTCAGACATATCAACTCTAATTATTGAGTCTTCTGAGCCAAACATTTCATATGCTAAGCTTTTTGCTAATTCTGTTTTTCCTACACCTGTTGGACCAACAAATATGAATGAAGGTGGTCTTTTTGTGCTTTGTAATCCTGCACGATTTCTTCTTATTGCACGAGAAACTGCACTTACTGCCTTATCTTGACCTATAACTCTAGTATGAAGATTTGTTTCTAGGTTTAATAATTTTTGTGTTTCTGCTTCTGTAATTTTTTTAACTGGAATTTTAGTCCAACTTTCAATTACTTGTGCAATATCTTGTGTAGTAAGATTTTTTAATTGAATTGTACTATTTAATTGGTCGATTTCTTCAATTAGTCTGCATTCCTTTGTTTTTAAGTCTGCTGCTTTTTGATAATCTTCTGTTGAATCTGCTTGTGCTGCATCTTCTTTTTGCGCTTGAACTTGTGCTAATTCTTGTTTTAACATTTCTAATCTGAATAATTCCTTATTTTCTAAGTTAATTCTTGAACATGCTTCATCAAGTATATCAATTGCTTTGTCTGGCAAAAATCTATCATGTATATATTTTTCTGACATCACAACAGTTTGTTTAATTATATCATTAGAAATCTTTACTTTATGATATTCTTCATAATATTTTTTTATTCCTTCAAGAATTTTTATTGATTCATCAACATTTGGTTCTTCAACCAATACTTGTTGAAATCTTCTTTCTAGTGCAGAATCTTTTTCTATATATTTTCTATATTCTTTTAATGTTGTTGTTCCTATTAATTGAATTTCTCCATTTGATAATGATGGTTTTAAAATATTAGCAGCGTTCATTGAATGTTCTCCATCTCCTGCACCAATGATATTATGAATTTCATCTATTACTAAAATAATATTTCTAAACGCTTTACATTCTTCGATTATTCCCTTCATACGTGCTTCGAATTGTCCTCTGAATTGTGTTCCAGCCACTACAGATGTCATATCTAACAAGTATACTTCTTTATTTAATAGCTTTGCAGGTACATTATTATTTGCAATTTTTATTGCTAGACCTTGTGCTATTGCAGTTTTTCCGACTCCTGGTTCTCCAATCAAACACGGATTATTTTTTGTACGTCTATTTAAAATTTGTATAACTCTTTGTATTTCTTTATCACGTCCAATAACCATGTCTAGTTCATTATTTTTAGCTTTTTGTGTAAGGTTAGTTCCATAAGTATCTAGATATTTTTTCTTTTTATTAGCAGGCTTTTTTTCTACTTTAACTTTTTGTCTTCCACTTCCGTTAGCCTCTTCTTCGCCATTAACTTTTCTTCCTGGAACTATACTTGCAAAAATTGACCCAATTGGAATTCCTAATGGATTTCCTCCATTTTCTTCCCCCTCTTCGTCATCATATTCTTCCATATCATCAGGATTAAAATCTTCCATTCCTTCTATATTTTCAATTTTCAAATTTGAAGACAAATCTTTAAATAATCCTTCTAATTGTTTTGACATAACTGACATATCTATATTATTCAATGGTGGCATATTATTATTGCCATTTTGATTATTATTATTATTATTTTCATTTTTACTTAATGGCTTATCAGGAACATCGATGCCTCTTTTTTTAGCACATTCTCTACAAAGGCCTTCCATAGATGATACTCCATTTTCTATTCTATTTATAAAGATTTCCGCATTATTCTTATTGCAATCTGAACATATCATATATTAATTTTCCTCTTTTCTTTAATTTAATATTATATATCATACATTAATTTTCCCAAATAGTCAATAGAAAATGCATTTTGGGACTAGACAAAAAATTAAATTTGTGTTAAGATATTTAAGATGTTAAGAATCAGAAAAAAATTACGCATGAAGTAAACAAAAATGCCCGAATGGCGGAACTGGCAGACGCACACGACTCAAAATCGTGCGGGAAACCATGTGGGTTCGAGTCCCACTTTGGGCACCAGAATAAAAATGTAGCAAAAGCTACATTTTTTTATTTTAAATATGACTGTGGGACTCGAAAAGGAGGTTGCCGAGTTTCGCGCTGGTCTGGGGCCTGCCGAAACGAAGGCAAAAATAATCCTGTGGATTATTTTTCCGACGCGGGTTGTATAGTCCCACTTTGAGTACCCCAAAAATTATAATTGACTTTTTTTTAATATCTGTGTATAATAAGTATAGGAAATGAATAACCGCAGTGAATGCGGTTACCACTACATAAAAATATAGCAACACATTCGCAATATTGGCATAGTGGAATGTGTTGTTATTTTTATTCCTTATCTATAATTGAATTTACATATTTTATGTATAAAATCGTTAATAAGGTTACGTTTATTGTTGTAGAAGCCATTAAGGCTATTAATAAAAATAGTATAAAACTCATAAACACCACCTCACTTTCTGATAACAAAAGTTATCGAGTGCAGTGGCAACACATATCTACTACTATGTTCATTTCCTATGTGAACTAGTATAGCATACAATTTAAAATATATCAATATAAAAAGAACAAAAATTCGTTTTTAAATTAATTTTCTTGCTTTTTAAAAAATCCCTTTAGTATATATATGGATTAATTGATATTTGTATCAATAGTTATGAGAATCAAAAAAATTGTAGATAACTACGTTAACGGCACCAAAATTTGACCATTTTGCCGACGCCGACAAAATGGTGATAGCCGAAAAAAAGTCATTGCTCTTACCCAAACATATTTTGCAATTCAAACCAGAAAACAAGAACTTACAGAAAAAGAATACTGTATGTTAACAGAAGATGAAAAAAGATTTTACCAAAGAAATCTAACAAGAAAAGGAAATTATTCACTTAACCAAGCCGCCAAAAACGCAGGAATAAAAAACTTTGATAAATTTCATAATGCAGGATATAAAGGATTATATAATGGAAAAACTGCTGATGACATAGCCAAAAGAAAAGGTCTACGATATAGAGAAGATATTTTAGATAATATGGGAAGTGAAGAACTTGCTGCAAATTTATTTCGTATTACACAAACTGAATCGAGATTAAAACGAGATAACATACAAACTGAATCAGCAGCCAATAAAACACATTATGAAGTTGGCTCAAAAATTAAATCGTCGCACCAGATGAAAACTAAAAATAGAAAACTATACAAAAATAAAATTTTATGTGCTATAATATAGATAGTTATTAAAAATGAAAAAGAGAGAAAAATTATGATAAAAGAAGTTATAAAGTATGGAGAAGCAGAAGTTGCATATAGAAATAAACAGTTATTAGCACAAAAACCCAAATTATATAATTTGTTTTGGGAAACTACATTAAGATGTAATGCTAAATGTAAGCATTGTGGAAGTAGAGCAGGAGAACATGTAAATATAGATCAAGAATTAACAACTCAAGAAATAAAAGATACATTTAATAGTATTGCAAAAAGATATTGTGCAGATGAAATTTTAATTAATGTTACTGGTGGAGAACCATTACTTCGCAAAGATTTATTTGAAGTAATGACTTATGCTAAGAAATTAGGATTTCATTGGGGAATGACTACTAATGGAATACAAATAAATGATGAAATAATAGAAAAGATGAAATCGTCAGGAATGGAAACAATCTCAATTAGCGTAGATGGTTTAAGAGATACTCACAATGAATTTAGAGGAGTTCCAAATTCATATGAAAGAATAATTAAAAATGTTGAAAAACTAAAAAAAGCTAATTTTTTAGATTGGTTGCAAATTACTACTGTTATCAATAAGTCTAATATTAATGAATTGGAAAAATTATATTCTGTAATACAGGATTTGAGTATTAATTCGTGGAGAATATTAAGTATCGAACCAATCGGAAGAGCAAATGAAAATGAAGATTTACTATTGAAAAAAGAGGACTATGAAAGGCTATTAACTTTCATAAGCAGTAAAAGAAAAATTTCGAAATTTGATATAAAATATGGTTGTAATCATTTTTTAGGAATGAAGTTTGAAAAAGAAGTAAGACAGCATATGTTTTTCTGTGTAGCAGGATTTACAACAGCTAGTATTTTATATAATGGTGACATTTATGTATGTCCAAGTGTTGAAAGAAGAAAAGAGCTTGTGCAAGGAAATGTTAGAAGAGATGATTTTATAGATGTATGGGAAAATAAATTTAAATGGTTTAGAGATGAGAATAAATTTAAATGTAAGGAATGCGAGCAATGTAAGGAGTGGAAATATTGCTTAGGAGATTCTTTGCATACATGGGATTTTGATAATAGCAGACCCAAAATCTGTATAAATAAAATGTTAGGGGGAAAATAGTTATGAAAAGTAGAATTAAAAAGATATTAGTTTCTATTCAAGTATTTTTTCTTAGTATGATTTCGAAGGTTTTTGCCTTATCGCCTTATGATATTCAAACAGACTACGGAATTCAGACAGCATATGGAATCGAAACTCCTATAGAAAAAGCTTTTAGTATAGAAAAATTTATAGTACCAATAATTTTATTTGTTATAGGATTAGTTGTCATTATTAGTAAAAAGATAACCAAAAAAGTAAAAATCATAATAATATCAACCTTAATGATTTTAGGAGCTTTAGCCTGGATTATATTAAATTATTTTGCTGATATGTTTTAGTCTATATTATATTAAGCATATCTTATTATTAAAACATATACAGTTCTTTATTTTGACTTTTATTGTGGAACTCGAAAGGGAGGTTGCCGAATTGCTACTCTCCCTTATGAAATATTCTTTTAATCATATTAATTATTATTTTAAATATTGGCTCTTTATATTTCTTCAAAGAAACGCTATTGATTACTTTATTTTCATCTGTTTTGGGTAATTTATAATGTTTTTTTAATAAATTATCTGTATTATATTTTTCTTTTAATTCTTCTTGATATTTTTTCTCATTGTCTTTCAGTATTAAATTTATCTTCTTTTTTTCCGCATCCTCACACAAATAATTCAAATATATCATAGTTATTATAGATTTTGTTTTACTCTTTAGGTTCATTTCATTTATTGGTTTATTATGATTTAAATTAGGTTTATAAGTAGTGGATTTATTTCTTTGCCAAAACTCTATTAGCTGTTTAGGAATTTTACTTATTATGTTATTATCATAATATTACAATATCATATTGTGAAAATTTTTTCAATCAATTATGAAATATAATGAAAAAAAGACACTGCACATTCATACCACAAAACGAATGTGCAGTGTTTCACTTATATACAAATTAATCATACCTCTTGTTTTCTCATGTAAATAATTTTAATCAAATTCATAGAAGTAAACTTCTTCTGTAACTCTACAATTACTATAGGAAATAATGAAATTCCAATTGTAATCAACCATTGAGTCTGAGTCAATGGAACCAACTTAAAAATGTCGGCTAATACAGGAATTAATACAACACTAGTTTGAACTATTGTCCCTAATACAAAACTTCCAATTAAATACTTATTCTCAAATAATCCAATTTTGAATATGGATTGTTCACTTTTTATATTGAAACTGTGGATAAGTTCAAGCAATCCCAAAGAAACAAAAGCCATTGTTCTTGCAACTTCCAATCCATAGAATTTATTTCCTATTCCAAATGCAATAAGAGTTAAAATTCCTAACATTATCCCTTCAACAACAATTTTATTCCATAATCCATCTGCGAAAATTCCTTTTTTATTATCAACAGGGGGTCTTTTCATAATATCTTTTTCTGGTGGTTCTAGTCCTATTGCAATTGCAGGTAAAGAATCTGTTACTAAATTTATCCATAACAATTGTATAGCAAGTAATGGTGATTTTAACCCTAAAACAAGTCCCATAAATACAGTTACTATCTCCCCTATATTTGTTGCAATTAAAAAGTGGATTGCTTTTTTTATATTGTCATATATGTTTCTTCCTTGTTTAACTGCTTTTACAATTGTAACAAAATTATCATCTGCTAATATCATATCAGAAGCATTTTTGGCAACGTCTGTTCCATTCTTTCCCATTGCAATTCCTATATCTGCACATTTTAATGCAGGACTGTCATTTACTCCATCACCTGTCATTGCCACTACATTCCCTGCACTCTGCCAGGCTTTTACTATCCTAACTTTATGTTCTGGTGTTACTCTTGCAAATACTGAATATTCTTTAATCTCTTTCACTAATTGCTCTTGTGAAATTTGGTCAAGTTCTTTTCCTGTTATTGCTTTATCATGTGGTGCTAAAATGTTTAACTCTTTTGCAATTGCTTTTGCTGTCGCAATGTGGTCCCCTGTAATCATTACAGTTTTTATTCCCGCTTTTTTACAAGTTCGTACCGCTTCTTTTACTCCCTCTCTTGGTGGGTCTATCATTCCTATTAGCCCAACGAAATTTAATCCATTTTCTAATAAGTTCATTTCTGAACTTCTCGGCAAACTATCAATTTCTTTATATGATACAGCTATTACTCTTAATGCTTTTTCAGCCATTTGCTGATTTTCCTTCTCCAATCGATGTTTTTCAATACTTGTTAAATTGCATTTATTAAGTAATATGTCTGGTGCCCCTTTTGTTATAACAAGATATTTTCCTCTATATTTATGTATTGTTGTCATCATTTTACGATTTGAATCAAATGGAATTTCTGCCACTCTTGGCATTTCTCTATATAAGTCATTTTTATTTAAATTATATTTTAAACCGTTTTGTACCAGTGCAATTTCTGTTGGTTCTCCGCTTATGTTTTTTATGCCATTGTGTTCAATAATATTGCTATCTGTACACATTGTAGCAAATTTACTTGCTAATAATGTATCTTTGGCTTTAACTTCTACTACAGTCATCTTGTTTTGAGTTAAAGTTCCCGTCTTATCAGAACAAATAACATTACTACATCCTAGTGTTTCTACGGCTGGTAACTTTCTTATTATACTATTATTTTTTGCCATTTTGCTTACACCAATTGATAACATAATTGTTACAATTGCAGGCAGTCCCTCTGGTATTGCAGCAACAGCTAAACCTACTGATGTCATAAACATTTCAATTGGGTCTATATGTTTTATCATTCCTATAAAAAATATTAATGCACATATTGCTAAACAAACTATTCCTAATATTTTTCCGACTTGTGCTAACTTCTTTTGAATTGGCGTTTCTGGAGTTTCATCTTCCATAATCATATTTGCAATCTTACCTACTTTTGTATTCATACCAGTTTCAGTAACTACAGCTTTTCCATGACCATTTACTACAATACTTGCCATAAATGCCATGTTTAACATGTCCCCTAATGGTACATCATTTTGCGCCACAATATCAGCTTTTTTTAAAACAGGCTCTGTTTCCCCTGTTAAACTTGATTCTTCTATCTTTAAATTATGACTTTCCAATAATCTGCAGTCTGCTGGCACATATGTTCCCGCTTCTAACTCTACAATATCCCCTGGTACCAAATCTTCTGCATGAATTTCTTGTATTCTTCCATCTCTAACTACTTTTGCCATTGGTGGAGTCATTTGTTTTAAAGCTTCTATTGATTTCTCTGCTTTTGCTTCTTGAATGACTCCCATAAGTGCGTTAAATACAACAATTGCAATAATTATTATTGAATCAACATAGTCATTTTCTCCTTGAAAGTATGACGTAATAGCTGATAATATCGATGCCACTATCAAAATAATAATCATGAAATCATTAAACTGTTTTATAAATTTTATTATAAGTGTTTCTTTCTTCTTTTCTTGTAATTTATTATTACCATATTTTTGTTTTCTTACTTGTACCTCTCTTTGTGTCAATCCTACACCTTGCTTTGTCCTTAGTTTCTGTAAAACCTCTTCTTTTCTTAAAGTTTCCCACATAATTTTCCTCCTCATTTATCTCTTTAGTTGAATTTTATGTGGCTTGTCTTTAATTTATTACTCAAAATCCTCAATAACTTGGTTTAATTCTTCTTTTCCATATATCTCTAATCCATCTTGCATGTTAAGTAAATCGGCTTCTGTAAGATATTCACTTGATATATTGGTTTTTTCGTAAAGTGTTTCGCTTCCATCATTATTTTCTTTATATACAACAATTTTTCCATCTTCTACTTTTAGCTTAAAATGTTCTCCACAAACATCATCAAATTCTTTATATAATGTTATTTTTCCTTTTTCAAATCCAATTACTTCCCAATCGGCATATTTTTCTTGAACTTGTTCCTTTGTTAAGTTTACTAGTTCTTGTGGTAACTCTACATATTCATTTATAGTATGATCACATTTTTTGTAATATTTTTTTAAAACTAATATTGCATTTGCTGCTACCTTTTCTTCTGTTGATGATACTGCTGTTGTGTCCTGTTGCTCCTGCTCTTCTTTGTATTCTTCTGTACACTCATCTTCAATTTTTTCTGACATATAAATATTTGTTTCTGGTATGTTCTCACTTTTTTTGTTTTGCCTTACTATTAAATATGTTATACTTCCAGCACATATTGCTATTAATATACTTATTATTATAATTTTTCCTGTGTTTTTCAAACCTATCACAACCTTCCGTTTTTCTTATTATAACCAAGGTTATGGTTTTTTATACAAAATTTTCCTAACTCGAATCCAAAAATCCATTCATCTGTATACTTATAGCATTTGCTCTAATCCATATTTCTCCAAAAAAATCCGTCCTATAAATTTTCACATTTCTCTCTTGTAACATTTTTATTGTTTCATCAGCAGGATGTCCAAACTTATTATCCTTACCAACTCCAATAACAGCATATTGGGGTTCAACTGCACTTATAAATTCTTTTGTAGAAGATGTTTTAGAGCCATGATGTGCAACCTTTAAAATATCAGATTTTAATATTTCGTTTTTGCCAGCATATTTTGAAAGAATTGCCTTTTCAGCTATTTCTTCAATATCACCTGTAAAGAGCATAGAAAAATTTTTATATATTAATTTAACTACTAATGAATTGTTGTTTATTGCATTATCAGAAATCATGTTAGTGCTTGATGGCCATAAAACAATGAAGTACAAGCCATTTTCTATTGATATTTTATTTCCTGCTTCTACTGTATTTACATTAATCTTCTTTAAATTAACTATCCTCTTAAATTCTTCATAATTATCACAAGTTTCATATTGTTTTCCTATGACCACTCTTTCTACTTTCATTTCTTTTAAAACATATAGTAATCCGTCCGCACATGATCTTGGTCAAAATGACTAATTATCATATAATCTATTTTCTTGATTTTTCTGTCTAATAAATATGGTAATATTGTATTAGGACCTCCATCAATGAGAATATTTTTACGGTTTGGCGTAATTATTAATGTACTATCCCCTTGCCCTACATCTATAAAATAAATTTTTAAGTTATCTGGAATTCTGTTAATTGAATTAAATAAAATGACTAAAATTATCAATATTATTTTGAACTTTTTAAAATATGGTCTTAATTTATATCTTAACAAATATAATGTGTTTTTGATTCTTCCTTGCGTTATATTACAGTTTATTGTACTAAATACTTTGTATAAATATCCTGCAATACTAACTATTAAATAATATAAAATAACTTGATAAATTTCTGGTGTTACAATTTTGAAATTTGCAATATTAATTTTTGAAATTAATATTATTCCATACAGTGGAATTTCTATTACTTTTGCAAAAGCCATTCCTGCTTGTATTGAAACCATAGATATTAAAATTTGAATAAAACCACCTATTACAATCGGTCCTATTATATAACTAAGTAATAAATTAGTTATTAAAAAACCTAATCCAGCAGTGTTAAAATATAGTATCATTACTGGTGCTATAACAATTTGGGCCGAAATTGATACTGATATTGTTGAAATAATTTTTTCACATTTTCTTTGAATTTTTAAATAAACGTATTTCCATCTTCGATTTTTTATTTTTATATTTTTAATTATTTTTTCAACGATTTTTTGAAAATATATTATTCCAATTGTTCCTCCATATGTTAATAAAAAGCTAGTACTTATTAAACTATACGGATTGTTAATTAATATTATCATTGTTGATATTGCAATATTATTTAATGTGTTGCTTTTTCTATATAATACAAATGCCATACATGTTAAAATTCCCATTATGCTTGCTCTTACAACAGATATGCTGAATCCTGTTATTATCATATATGCTACTAGTACAAGGCTTGATATAATTTTGCTTAGTTTTTTTCCTAACATTTTCTGTGTAGCAGTTGTTGCCATTAAAATGATATATGATATGTGTAATCCTGATACAGCTAAAACATGTGAAATATTACTATTTGCAAACTCTTCTTTTGTGTTTTCATCGATTTCTGTTGTATCACCTAACATTATTCCTAAAATTATTTTAGACATTTCTTCACTATATGTTATCTTTATATTCTCTTTAATTTTTAGAAATATTTTATTTGATATTTGCATTAATGTATTTGCCTGATTTTCAGCTATAATTTCAATTTTTTCAATTTTCACAGTTCCATATATTTTTAGTGTTTTTAAATATTGCTTATAATTAAACCCTTTATAATTTCGAGCCTGTGCTGGTTCTTTGAACTCTCCGTAAATTGTTATTTTATCTCCATATTTCAATTGTTTCTTTTTTGATACATTTATATATAATTTGGTATTTTTATATTTTTTATTAATGACCTTTATTTCATATCTGTCATAATATTCTTTTTCTTCTTTATTTCCTATTACAATACCGCTAATGCTTAGTGTTTCTCCATCATGATACATATTTTCATATTTATTTTCTTGAATTTTAATTATTAAATTTGATATAAAAGATGAAATAATAATTGTTATAATAATGTTGAGTTTAAAAACTAATTTGATATATCTAAAATATCTTTTAATTGAAAGAATTTTAAATTTCTTTTTCTTATATTTTAAATTGATTATAATATATATTGATATTAGAAGAAAATAAAATGGGAGTATACTTATTTTTAAGTATATCCCCCATATAATACCTATAATATAACCAATTGCTATTACTAAAATTGGCCTATTCAATTATTTTACTCTCCTTGCTCCTACATATCTTTTGCTATAATAGCTTGATGATAATGATGTAATCACTACTCCTTGTCTTGGGTTTGCAGCATGTATAAAACTGTCTCCCCCTATATATATTCCAACATGCCCTATTGCGGAATTTCCTGAATTATTAAATACTACTATGTCTCCTGGTTGTAACTCATCTTTTGATACTGCTACACCATCATTTATTTGTCCTTTTGATGATCTACTTAATGATACTCCGAAATTTTTATATACATATGATGTAAATCCAGAGCAGTCAAATCCTGTTGTTGGTGATGAACCTCCTGAAACATATTTACATCCTAAATAATTTTTTGCATATTCTACTACTGACGTATTTGATTTTGATGTAGTTGTAGCTTTTTCTTCTTTTTGTGTTGTTTCTTCCACATCCATTGGTGTAACTTCTTCTTGTTTTATTGTACTACCACTTCTTGATGTTGTTTCTTTTATCTTTGTATCTTTTATCTTTGTATCTGATATATATTTTGCTGATACATATCCTGTTTTTCCATTTAATTTAATTTGATACCATCCATCAATTTTTCCTGTAATTACTACTTTATCATTTTTTGATAAACTATCTAATTCTTCACTTGATGTTGATGGCTCTTTTCTAACAACTAACCCATCTGCACTAACATATCCAACTTGGTCTAGCTTTTTTACCTCAGTTTTGTTGTCAATTGTTTCTGCTTTGATATCTTCTTTCTTGGTCTCTTCTGTTTTTGTTTCTTCTTGTTTAGAATCTTCTTGTGAAGGTACTTCTTGTTGTTCTGTCTGCTGTGTTTCTTCTGTGATTGTTACTGCTTTTTTTAATGTGTTTTCTCTTATCCATCCAATTTCTTTTTCGCTTTCTATTCTGCACCAATCATTTATTGTTTCTATCACTTTTACTTTTCCACTTATTTTTGTTATTGGCTTTGAGCTTATTAATGGTATTAGTCTTATTTCTGTTTCTTGATTTAATGTATATTCATTTTCTGTTGTTGTAACTACATTTTCTGTTTGTGGTTCTATATCTTCTGCAACTGGTTCTACTGTTGGTTCAGTTTTTGTCTCAACATTTGTAGTTGTTGTTTCTACAGTATTAGCTTGTGGTTCTTCTACATTTACTGTATCTGTTATTTTTACACATTCTTTACTAACATATCCTTTTAATATTTCACCATTTACCTTAACTTTTATCTTGTACCAATCATCTTGTTCCTCAAGAATTTCCACCTCAGTATTTTCATCTAGTTGTTCTATAATTGTTGATTTTGAGTTTGCCTCTCTTCTTAATCTTACTGTTTCAGAATTTATCTTTCCTGTTGTCGCTTCTACTCTTACGCCTAGTAGCATTAGAGTTGTTATCGTTAGTATAAATATTGCTAATTCTTTAACCTTCATATTAACCTCTTTATATTTTATTTTCACGCTTAAAAGTATATACTTAAAATGAAAAAAAGTCAATTATTTTTGACTTTTTTCCCAAAAAACATGTCTTGTTCTTTTGCTTTTTCCATAATATTTACTATCTTTTTTTCATCTACTATTTGAAATTTTTCTTTGCTTATTATATGCCTCCTGTCTGTTTTATGAAAATGTAAAATTGGTAAGTTTAATTCCAAATCATTAATTACATTATCGATTTTTTTACTATATGACATTACAAACATTTTTTGCTTACACAAACAAGACAATATTATTGCATGAAATCTTGCGCATATCATATATTCCATTTGGCTATAGGTATTTAGAAATTTGTCTATATCTCCATCATATCTTACTTCTTCTACCTTTGGATTATTTAAAAATTCTTTCATTAGTTTTTCCATAATAATTTCATCTTGTTCATGCTTACAAAATGAGTATAAATAAACTTTATATCCTTTTTTCAAATAGTAATTAATGTTATTTATCAAAAACTTATGATATTCTTGTGCTATATGTTTTAAATCATGTCTAATATCTAAATTTATTACTGTTATTCCTATGCTATTTTCAATTTTCTCATTTTGTGGAATTTTATAATTAAATGCAAAATCTGGTGCATATCTTACATTATCTATGTCTTTAAATAAATTGTATGAATATTTGTCTCTAAAGCATATGTCTGAACATATTGAAAAATTTCTTTTAGATAATTCAAAATATTCTTTAGTTTGGTATGGTCCATAGTTACAACTTATATAACAAAATGGAATATTTTTATTTTTGCATCTATTGACAAAACCAAAAAATTTTTCTGACAAATTATAAACTTTTCCACCTTCCATAAAAATAGAACCACCTATATAAACATATGCATCAAATTCATCTTCATTCATTTTATATAATTCTTCGTCTGTGTCTTCTCCAATTAGTATTTTTAAATTCTTATATTTAATTAATCCCTCTAAGAATTCTTTTTCCTTTATCCTCATAAAAAAATCTATTTCTGGATATTTTTCTAATAACATCTTTATAAAAATATCATCACCAAGATTTTTTCTTGCGTATGCCATTAAAAACACTTTTTTCATTTTATTCTCCTTGCAGTTCTTCTTTTAATTTATTCCATATCTTATTAGTTCTTGTATATTCATTGTAATGTTTTTCAACGTCTCTATCATACTTTTTCAACTCTTCAAGTAATATAGAGAAACAGTCATCATCAAATAAGTTGTTTAACCTTGGTAATATCTCTGCCAATTTTTTTTCAATATTATTTATTTCCTTTTTATAATTTTCTTTATCTTTTATATATAATAAAAGTGGTTTATATTTTATCCATCCAATAGATGCTTTCAAAAATCTATTTTTTATATTGTTTTCTTTTACATTTATTTTTCTTAAAGTCTGTGGATATACTCCATCCATTATTTGTGTATATTTTAAAAATCCATCATGAAAATGATATACTGGTACTCGTACTGTTTTTGAATTATCTAATAACGTTGAAAAAAACGTATCTTCGCCTCTTGCTGCTGGTGGATTATAAAATGCTGGAATTTTATCTTTATCATTTAAATTCAAACAAAGTGTAGACCCTGCTACCCATTTTCCAACTCCATCTGATTCTATTTCATATGCTCCATTTCCCATTGCTATTTCACGTTTTGCATATGTGACACCATTATTATTTTGCATTTTTTCTTTTATTGATTCCCATGATATTATGTCATTACTGATTACTTCTATAAACTCTTTTAAATCTTGTTCCGTAAATTTTTCATTAAAGTCTATGTATGGTATTGGTGATATGTATCCACAATGATATCCTATTGTAACATTTGCATTTTCTTTATCCATAGATTCTAAATGTTTTAATATATTATCTTGCTTAATCCATTCATTTTTGCCTTTTTCTTTTAATACTGCTAATGGATATTCATCATCATCCCAGAATAAAAGATAATTTATCTTGTTTTTTATTGCATAATACATTACAGTATTTCTACCTTTAGCATGTCCATGCCCTAAAAAGAATTCCATATCTTCAGTTTTTATACCTTTTTTCGTTGTTAATTCTTCTATCTCTTTTTCTATATCTTCTGGTGTAATATATACTATTTTTATTTTTTTATGAACTTCCGGTTTTATGTTGTAAAACTCTTCTCTCGGAGTTTGTTGATATGTTGTATCAAATAAAATAAAAACTGTTACATTTATTTTTTTTGAATATCTCTTAGTTTGCTCTACTATCTGCTCATAATAACTATTAATTACTTTACATACATTTGAACGTCCTGTTACAAATCCAATTCCAAAATTTATTTCTTTTTCCATATTATACCTTCCTATCTTAAACATTACTATTATATCATGATTCAGTATTTTTGTAAAGCATATTAGCTTTAAATTTTACATAATTAATTTTCTTTTTTATCTTGTTTCATTTAAAAAAGCGAGTCTAAGATTTTCTATCAAATGCAAATTTTAAGAAAATCTAAGACTCGCCATATTTATCTAGTACAGAAATTTCTCCTACAAGGAGAACTTTCCTACTATATAAAAAAGAAACCGGATTTATTTCAGCTTCTTTTTATATATTTTACATATTTTTTTCTACTAATGGTAGTACTTGTTTTTTTCTTGAAACAACTCCTGGCATAACTGCAATATTATCTTTGATTTCATAAGATTTTGCAATTACATCTGTTCTATCTCCTAAAACGATTGCTTCTGAATTACTATTTATTATGTCTGTAATTACGAATACAAATAAACTTAATCCTTTAGCTAATATTTCTTTATTTATTTCTTGTTCTATTTTTTCTTTTCTTTTTAATATGTCTGGAATACTTACTGTGTTTACTTGTGCTATCACATATTTTATATCTTCTTTTTCTATTTTTTTAGCATCTAAACGTATTAATTCATCTTCTGTATATTTATCTAAATTTGTTCCTGCTTTTAGCATTTCTAATCCATATATATTTACATCTACATCTGCTATTTTTGCAAGTGCTTCAAGTGCTTTTTTATCTTTTTCTGTTGTTGTTGGTGATTTTAATAATAGTGTGTCTGATATTATTGCACTTAGCATTAACCCTGCCATTTGGGCTGGTATCTCTATATTATTTGAACTATATAATTCAAACAATATTGTTGATGTACATCCAACTGGTTGAGCATAATAGAATAATGGTTCTGATGTTTCAAAATTGTTTATTCTATGATGATCTACTACTGCTTCTATTTTTGCATTTTCTATTCCTTCAACTGATTGTGAAAATTCGTTGTGATCTACTAGTATTACTTTTTGGCCTTCTTCAACTTTTTCTATGAATTTAGGAGCTTCTGCATTAAATTTTTTCAATGCGAATTTTGTTTCTTCATTTATTTCTCCTAATCTACAAGGAGTTACTTTTTTTCCTCTTATTTTTGTTTGTAAATCTGCCATAACTATTGCAGAACAGATTGTATCTGTGTCAGGACTCTTATGTCCAAATACTATTACTTCTTCCATTTTATTTTCCTATCCTTTCAAATATTTCTTCTAATTCTTCTTTATTAAAGTTATAAACTTTATTGCAAAATTGACATTTAATTTCTGCTTTTCCATCATCTTTTATTAGTTCTTTTAATTGCTCTTTTCCAATTGTCATTAATCCATCTGCAAATCTTTCTTTTGTACATTCACATTCATATTTTGGTTCCATTGATGCATCTATTGTCCTAATGTTTTTATCTCCTGTAACCTTTTGCGCAATTTCTTTTAATGTCAAATTATTATCCAACATTTTTGAAATTGCTCCTGCCTCAAATATTGCTTTTTCTACTTTAGATATCTCTTCCTCTGTTGCATCTGGCATTGGTGTTATTATATATCCACCACTTGCTCGTACCCCATTTTTATCAACTAATACTCCTAATGCAACTGCTGTTTGTTTTTGTTCTGATGTTTGAAAATAATTTGCAAAGTCTTCTGCTATTTCTCCAGAAGTCAATGGGCTTATTCCTATATAAGGTTCTTTTAATCCTATATCTTTTATTACATTTATAAAGCCTTGATTTCCTATTGCTCCTCCAACATCTAATTTTCCAAATTCATTTAATGGTAATTCAACTTGTGGATTTGTTATACATGCTTTTACTTTTGGAGTACTATCTGCAACTGCTACTATTTTTCCTATTGGTCCATTTCCTTTTATTTGTATTGTTAATTTATCTGTTGCATTTTTCATATCTGCACCAATTAATGCTGTTATTGTTAGTACTCTTCCTAGAGCTGCTGTTGTAAGTGGACTTAAATCATGTATTATTCTAGCTTTTTCTACTAAATTTGTTGTAGATATGCATGTTACTGAAATTTTTCCATCATATGCTAAAAATTTTATTATCTGGTCTTTCATTGTCTCTCCTTTCTATACTTTTGCATTCTCATCAACTAGTTCTGATGTACAATTTGGACATCTTGTCGCATGATATTTTATCTCTGTTAAACAATATGGACATATTTTTGTTTCTGGTTCTTTATTTTCTTCTTTCTTTTTCTCTTTTATGTATTTTTTTACATTTCCTTTTTTATCTAGTTTGACAGCCATTTCTTCACTTATATCTTTTATTTTGTTTAGTTTATTAAAATATTTTATTGCTATAAATATTGAAAATGCTATTATTAGAAAGTCAACTATAGTTGTTATAAAACTTCCATATTTAATTGAAGCATTTCCTACTGTTAATACCATATCTGAAAAATCTACTTTTCCTATTAATATTGATATTAATGGCATTATAATATCATTTACTAATGAATTTACTATTTTCTGAAATGCTCCTCCTATTACAACACCTATTGCCATATCTATAATATTTCCCTTTAATGCAAATTCTTTAAATTCTTTTAACATATTGCTTTTTTGGTTCTTCTTTTTTTTCTTCATTTTATCACATCCATCTATTTATTATCAATCATTTTAGGCTTAGTCTGTTTTTCTTTTATAAAGTTTCTATATCCTAATGCAACAGCCGCTATTATCATTAGTAAAAATGATAATGCTTTCCAAATTCCACTATCAAATAATATTATTGCAAACATTCCAAGTGATGCACTTAATCCATATAGTATTAAAACTGCTTGTTTTTGTGTAAATCCTTTTGCTACTAATTTATGATGTAAATGTCCTTTATCTGGTTTAAATACTGCTTTTATTGATTTTCCTTTTATGATTCTTCTTATTATTGCAAATATTACATCAAATATTGGTAATCCTAGAACTATTACTGGTAATACTATTACTGCAGCAGTATAAGTTTTTGCAACTCCTAAAATAGATACCACTGATAGCATGAACCCTAAAAAGTTTGAACCTGTGTCTCCTATAAATGTTTTTGCAGGAGAAAAATTAAATGGTAAAAATCCAACTAGTGCTCCACTTAATGCGGTAACTATTACTGTTGCAATCATTGGCGAATCATTCATTAAGAATATAATTAATAATGATATACATGATATTAATGATATTCCTGATGATAACCCATCAAGTCCATCTATTAAGTTTATTGCATTTGTTACTCCAACAATCCATATAATAGTTATTATAGTTGAAACAGTATCATTTAGCCCTATTCTATATAAAAATGGTACATCTAAATGTTCTATTCTAATTCCAAACGTTACAACTATGATTGCTGCTGAAACTTGTCCTAATAATTGTTGCCACCATGTTAAAGTTTTGGTATCATCAAATATTCCTGTTATTGCAATCACAACAATTCCAAGTAATAATCCCAATAATTTTTTTCCATATTCTTGTTCCGAAAATAAGTCTATACTTCCTTCAATACTCATTACTATTAATAAATACATTATTGATACTAAAAATCCTAGTATTACCGCCGGTCCTCCAAACTTGGGCATTTTTTTAGTATGCATTCTTCTTTGGTCTTTTGGTACATCAACTGCACCAATTTTTTCAGCTATTTTTATAGTATATGGTGTTGCCATAAATGATACTATAAATGCTAATAAAAATGCTATTGCTATATTTCCCCACATTTACATTTGGCCTCCATTACTTCATATTTTCTTTTTCTATTTCATTTATTAATTTTATTCTTTCTTCATGTCTTCCGCCTTCAAATTCTGTTGCAATCCACATTCTTACAATTCGTATTGCTTCACTTGTTTCTATATAATCAGCTCCTAGTGCTAATATATTGGCATCATTGTGCATTCTAGAATATTTAGCTTCTTCTTCATCATTGCATTTAGCACATCTTATTCCTTTAAATTTGTTTGCAACTATACTCATTCCTATTCCTGAACGACATATTGCAATTCCTTTATCACATTCCTTTCCTTGCACTTCTAGTGCTATTGCTTTTGCTATTTCTGGATAGTCAACACTTTCTTCATCAAATGTTCCACAATCTATATATTCAATTTCTTTTTCTTCTAAATATTTTTTTATTTCTTCTTTTAATTTGTATCCTCCATGGTCACTTCCAATTGCTATCATTTTATCACTTTCCTTTCAATTGTTTTGGTCCCCCTATTCTGCCTTTATTAATATAACACATTCTCTGTCTCTCTGCAATATTTTTCAATGATTTTAAAGATTTTTGTTGCACACAAAAAAATGAGTTCTTATTTTGAACTCATTTTTCTAATTATATTTGAATTTCATTTATTGTATTAATTAATTTGCTTGATAGATTATATGTAAAGTTCATTAAATAGAAATATTTATTTATAATTTTTTTATCAAGAACTCCATTTTTTAAGTCTTCTGCACTTATCTGTAAGTTTGCTGAATGAAATCTTAGATATATATTATTATTTTTGATATATACATCATACTTCATTTTAGTTTTATTTTCAAACTCTACTAATTCTTCCATTATATCTGCTGTTAGTATCTGCATTGCTAATATTTTATTAGCTGCTTTTACATCAAAATATTTTTCAAATTCACTTGAATCCATGTTTAGCCTATTTTTATCAAATGCAAATTTCCCATCTTGCATTATTCTTAGTTCACTATCTATAGATTTTTCTATTTCTATTTTGGCAAATAATCCATTAAACTTAGTTATGATCTCTTCTCTTGTTTCCCTATTTGGATCTTTAAACATTCCTGTTGTTATCTCTCTCCATTGCCCATCAACCTCTTGATATTCTTTCTTTTCTTCTGTTAATATTTCTGCCATTTGAATAGAATATTTATTATCTATTTCTGCTTCTATATAATCGTTTGAACTATATTTATTATAAAATTCATATCCTAAATTTTTATAAATATATTCTGGCATTGGTTTTTCTGGAAAATATTCTAAATTATTGTAAAAATTGCTTATAATCTTTTTTACTACAATGTTTTTATATTTTCTTATGAATTCTGCCTGTTTTTTTCCTAATTTCGTTGCTATAAATATTATTGCAATTGTAATAATGTATATAGTAAAAATTGCTGGTAATACTGGAAGCATCCTATATATAGATTTTGCTTTTAATAATCCTAATACAATACAAATATCTAATATTGCAATTATTGTTAATCCTATTTTCTTCGTTTTTTTATTTTGTTCTTTTGCTTCTATCCATGCACTATTTAATTCTTCGTTATTATTATTTTCTAATTCATTATAAATTTCATCAAATGTTTTCATTCTATTAATCCTCTAACTTTATATTAACATTTTCTTTTTTATATTCTTCAATCTCAAATAATTGAGCTGGTTTAAATCCAAATAGATTTGCTACAATATTTGATGGAATTGTTTCTAATTTTATATTATATGCAGTAACATCAGAATTATATATTCTTCTAGCAGCTTGCAATTGACTTTCTATCTTTGTTAAATTCTTCTGTAAATTCAAATACTGTTCACTTGCTTTTAAATCCGGATAATTTTCTGCTACTGCTATAAGCTGATTCATTTTATTATTTAAGTTTTCTGCACTCTTTATATCTTTTGATTTATTCATATATCCTGATCTTAAAGTTGCTATTTCTGTAAATATGCTTTGTTCATGTTTTGAATATGCTTTTACACATTCAACTAAATTTGGTATTAAATCAAATCTTTGATTCAAATATATATCAATTCCTGACTCAGATTGTCTTACTTTATTTCTTAAATTCACTAATTTATTATACATTTGCAATATAATAATTAGAAAAATTGCTATTATAATTAACCATATCATTTTTCTCACTCTCCTTATATATTTTCGATTATTATTTTATTTATAAATCCTTCCTCATCATAATCTAATAATACCTCATAGTCATCAAGTTCATTAAATTTTTGTTTCATGCTTTTTATTTCTTCTGGCTCTTGTGTTTCTGTTTCATTATATTTTACAGTTATTTTTCTATCTTTTGTTTTATTACTTGTTATTACATCATCTAAATAAGTTTTTAAGAACATACCTTTTTGTGTTCCTTTACAATTGTTAAAACCAAAATTAAATAATACACTTTCTGTTTCAGTATTCTCTTTTGCTTTTTCTGTAAAAGTTTTCATTTCTTCACTAATATTATTTTGACTATTTTCTTGTTTTTCTTCTATTTTATTTGCAAGTCCTTCAATACCTCCAAAGATTCTTTCAAAAAAGCTTTGTTGCTTATTTGAAGTATTATCTACTTCTTTTGATACTTTATTAAATATTGGCAAAGCTATTGCAAGTTTTACTACTATACTTATTATGATAACTACTAGTATTCCAATTATTATGAATTTCATATTTTTTTCTTAATTGAATTAATTTTTCATTAAATTTCATTTCTTTTCTCCTTCTATTTTTATTTTTTCGACGTCCTGTTTATATTAAATCAAAAATGCTATTTTTTTTCAAGCAATTTCCGTTGGAAATTTGTCACTTAAATTTAACATTACCGGGTTTTTGGATTTTTTTAACTTTATCACTTGCAAAATCAAAACTTGTATGATATAATGATACACGTTATAGATTATTTTACCAAGAGGAGGTGCATTAAATATGCCAAATATTAAATCAGCAAAAAAGAGAGTTAAAATTATTGAGAAAAAAACATTAACAAATAATATGATAAAAACTGGATATAAATCAGCTGTTAAGAAATTTGAAGAAGCTATCACAGCAGGAAAAATAGATGAAGCAAAAGTTCTATTTTCAGAAGCAACAAAGAAAATCGACCAAGCTTGCACAAAAGGTGTAATCGTAAAAAATACAGCTTCTAGAAAGAAATCTAGTTTATCTAAGAAATTAAATGCAGCTATGGCGTAAAAAGTGGAGTTTTAACCACTTTTTTTTTATTTTGCTCTCGTGTCTTATTTGAGTTTTTAACCACAAAGTGAAACTCTCCAATAACATAGCATAGCATCTGATAGAAAAAATGCGACGAAACATTCTGTCTCATCGCATTTTTCTTGTAACTAAAACTCTTTTAACTTTAAGCCTTTTTCTTTTAAAAATTTCTTTACTTCTTCCATTGACTTTTTTCCGAATCCCCGAACACACAAAAGATCTTCTTCTGAATATTTTGTTAATTCATCTATCGTTGTTATTTTTGCTCTTTTTAATGATCGAGAACAACTGAGTTGACTTATATCTCCTGGAACATCCTCTGTTTCTACAAGATTTATTCCCTTTTCTTTAAGCACCCTAGATATCTCATCTGCATACCCAACTCCAATTTTATTTATACGCATTAAATTTCCGGAATATAACATAAGCTCTTCAATTGTATTTATTCCAGCATTTCTAAGTGTATTCTCACATCTTAGATTTAAACTAGAAATATCTTCCGGTTGCTTTTTTAATTCCATTCCTTTTTCCTGTAGTCTTTTTTCTATTTTTTCTACTGTTCTTTTTCCAATTCCAGGCATATCAAGTAATTCTCTTCTTGTATACGCAGTAAATTGTTCTAACTTCTTTATTCCTTTCACTCTGAAATATTCTACATAAGGAATTTTATTTGCCCTAAGCCCATCGCTGTCAAACTTGGTTTGCTTCACCCCAAGTTTTTTCAGTTTTTCTGATATTTCTGCGAAAATTACAGGTCCTACAGATGGCATTTCAAGTAATTCTTCTTGTGATAACTCTTCAAGTTGCTTAATTTTCATTATTTGATTATGGACCAATACATTTCTAGATTTATTACTAAGATTTAATATACTAAGATCTTCATCCATAATCTCTTTTTCTTTTAATTTCAACCCTACTTCTGATAGTTTTTCTTTAATATCCTTTATTGCAACTTTTCCCACACCTGGTAATTTTAATAACTCACATTCTTCATATTCAATCAATTGAGCTATTTCTGTAATTTCTGAATAAACCAAGGAATTATACGTTCCTGCTTTTAATCCGAGTTTTGCTAAATCAGAATTTGCTTTTTCTCCTTTAAATAAAAATCCACAATCGTGTATAATTGTCTCAATATTAGAAAAAGATTTTTTTCCGATATTTCTTATCTCTTTTATCTGTAATATATCTTTGCAGATTATGTCTCCAACTTTTTCTATTCCTGCTTGTGTTAATGCATTATAAGACCGAGTTGATAATCCAATATCACATATATCGGTTTCTTTGTTTATTGAATTTGTTTTTTGTTTGCTCATGCTGTTTTTCCTCCATTTTCAATGTGCTTTTTATAGTTACAAATCTACAATGGCTTTTGCCAAATCATTATTATTATACATCCTTTACATAACTTTGTCAATTTATTGTTGATATTGGTTCAAATTTATTCCATATGTTTTATAAACCCAATCATTGTAATTCCATGTGTCTAATGTCTCTGGTTTTCCATAATCAACCCCATATGTTTCAACAGAAACTTTTGATATTATTACATCATTAACTGGTGTACTTTTTTCTTTTTGTTCACTGCTTGATGAATCACTTGATGAAGATGTTGATTCTTTTTCTTTTACTTCTACTTTTTCTATTTTATGAACAATATCCATTCCTTCTATTACTTTTCCAAATGGTGCATAATATCCATCTAATGATGCATTATCTGCTGTCATAATAAAGAATTGTGAACCTGCTGAATTATAACTTTCTGTTGTTAATGATTTCGAATATGTTTGTGTGTAATCAGCTCTTGCCATTGAAATTACACCTTCTTTATGTTTTAATGTATTTTTGTTATAACCATTTGATAAGAATTCACCTTTTATGCAATAGCTTTTATCATTATCTCCACTAACGTCTAATCCTAAATCGCTTAATTTTGGTGAACCAGAACCATCTCCATTTGCATCTCCACCTTGAATCATAAATCCATCTATTATTCTATGGAATTTAAGTCCATCATAAAATCCATGTTGTGCAAGTGCTATAAAGTTTGATACTGTTTGTGGTGCCATTTCTGGATATAATTCAAGTTTAATTGTTCCAAAATCTTGAACTTCCATTGTTACAATTGGATTTTTTACCTCCATTGTCGCTTTTTTATAGTAGCCATATACTACTCCACCTATTAATACTATAATTAAAATTAATGCTATCATTGTTATTATGTTTGTAAACTTTTTCATTTTACCTTTTTCCTTTCTTTTTTAAATTAATATATTATCAAATGCAAATTGTTCTTGCATTTTTTTCAATGTTTGTTTTATTGTTTTTGCTCTTATTTCTCCAATTCCGTCAACCTTGTCCAAGTCACTAATTTCCGCTACTAATATATGTTGGAATGATTTGAATGATTTCACTAAATTTTCTACAATTGTATTTGGCATTCTCGGAACTTTACTTAATATTCTATATCCTTTCGGATATACTGCTAGTTCTTCGAAATTTTCAAAACTCTCATAGCCTAATATTTTAGCAATTATAGGTTCTTTTCTTAAATCTTCATGATTCAAATTTGATAATTGTTCTAATATTTCTTCTGCCATAGTATCATTTACTTGGTAATCCTTTACCAATAATAATTCTTCTTTTGCAAGTCCTCCTATTAATTCTTCTAATTGCATATTTACTAGTCTTCCATCATTTCCTAACTCATATATTTGTTTTTTTATTTCTTCAACTATCTTCATTACCATTTCTGCTCTTTGTATAACTGTTAGTACATTATCTAATGTAACAATATCATTAAACTCATATTCATTTAAGATACCTAATTTGTTATCATAAACTTTTCTGTATTTTTCTAGCGTCTGTATTGCTTGATTTGCCTTATTTAATACTGCTTCTGTATCTTCTAATATATATCTATAATTTTCTTTAAATACTGTTATTATATTTCTTCTTTGTGATATACTTATTACTAGCTCTCTTGTTTGCTTTGCCGTTCTTTCGGCTGTTCTGTGCCTCGTTCCTGTTTCAACTGTTGGAATTTGATAAGATGGTATTAATTGTGCATTTGCAAATAATATTTTTTTCATATCTCCACTTAAAACTATTGCACCATCCATTTTGGCTAACTCATACAATTTTGATGAAGTATAATCTTCATTTATAAAAAAGCCTCCATCTACTACTTCCTCTATTACTTCTTGTTTATCTGTAATTAACAATAGTGCTCCTGTTTTTGCCTTTAATATGTTGTCAAGGCCTTCTCTAATTGGTGTCCCTGGGGCTATTTTTTTTAATATTTCTGCTATTGGATCTTCCTTAACCGTACTCATTGTTACGTTCTACCTCCTTAAAGTATTTAAATTTTTCTACTTTATTTTAAGTATTCTTAGCATATCCCCTATACTCTTGACCCCTATTATATCTAATTTATAATTATCTTTCAAGACTTTTTTATTATTTTCTGGAATTATACATGCCTTAAATCCCAATTTTTCTGCTTCTTTCAACCTTTTTTCAATCAAATTTATTCTTCTTACTTCTCCTGTCAATCCAACCTCTCCCATTACTACTGTTGATTGCGGAATTGGTACATTTTTATATGATGATGCAACTGTCGCAATAATTCCTAAATCAGCCGCTGGTTCTGAAATTTTCATTCCCCCTGCAATATTTAAGTATACATCTTGATTTCCAAGTGATAGTCCTGCTTTTTTTTCTAATACTGCTATTAAAACCGCTAATCTATTATAATCAAAACCATTTGCAGTTCTTTTTGGCAATCCAAATACTGTTTGCGAAGTTAATGCTTGTACTTCTACTAATATTGGTCTTGTTCCCTCCACACTTGCTAATATACATGAACCTGATGGATTGTCTTCTCTTTCTGTTATAAGTATGTCTGATGGGTTGGTTACTTCACACATTCCTTCTTCCCTCATCTCGAACATACCAATTTCGTTTGTAGAACCAAATCTATTTTTGACTGCTCTTAGTATTCTATATGTATTATATCTTTCTCCTTCAAGATATAGCACTGTATCTACCATATGTTCAAGCACTCTTGGTCCTGCTATATTTCCTTCTTTTGTTACATGTCCAATTATAATTGTTGTTATTTGCTGTGCTTTGCACATTCTCATTATTTGTGAAGTTATTTCTCTTACTTGACTTACACTTCCTGCTGCTGCAGTAATTTCATCTGAATACATAGTTTGAATTGAGTCTATTATTACAAGTTTTGGTTTCATATCTGAAATCGCATCTTTTATGACGTCAATATCTGTTTCTCCTAAAAACATTAAGTCTTGATTTTTTATTTCTAGCCTATCAGCTCTTAATTTTATTTGCTCTGCTGATTCCTCTCCTGATACATATAATACTTTTCCCTCTCCTTGGACTTTTTCGCATAATTGTAAAATCAATGTTGATTTACCTATACCAGGTTCTCCTCCAAGCAATATTAATGAGCCTTTTACTAATCCTCCACCTAAAACTCTATCTAGTTCTAAATATCCAGTTGATGTTCTATTTGCTTCTTGTCCAACATAACTATTTAAAGGCCTTGGTGTGTTATTTATCTTTTTTTCTATTTTATTTGTTTCAGTATATTTTTCTATTTTTTGTTCATAAAATGTGTTCCAACTGTTACAAGCGGGACATTTTCCCAACCATTTTGGTGATTCATTCCCACATTCACTACATACAAAAATTGTTTTTGCTTTTGCCATTTTTTCTTGTATGATATATTTAATAACTTAAATAGACCATACACTCCTTTCTTTATTTATTTTTATATTAATATTTAGTATAATCTAAATGTGGTAACTGTGGACTTTT
>OLOD01000121.1_pt1 | contig 58769 bp, 49 predicted proteins | sample 1671921 | NCBI WGS metagenome assembly OLOD01 (sample SAMEA3136626, study PRJEB25190) | human gut metagenome | biome: human gut; feature: human-associated habitat; material: faeces | place: Austria | collected 2013
CGAAGACGGAACCGCCCATTTCATCTTCCGTATGGCCGATGAGGTACAGCAGGCTGTTGCTCCGCCTCAGGGAAGAACCGATGACGTGGTCCGGGTTTTCCACCACACCAAAGCCGGAGCAGAGGAAGGTGACGGGCACGTTGATAGGGCCGTCTTCCGTTTCAAAATAGTTGTAGAAGGAGTCCTTGCCGGAAATGAAGGGGGCATTGTACGCGTCCGCCGCCTTGGCGATGGCTTTCACGCATTCCACCAGGCGGCCGAGTTCCGCCGGATCTTCCGGATTGCCCATGCAGAAGTTGTCCAGCAGGCCGATTTTGTCCGGGTTGGAGCCAACCAGGATGAGCTGGCGCACACATTCATCCACGGTGCCGGTACCCATGGCGTAGGGATCCGTTTTGCCCCATTCCGGAAGAATGGCGCAAGCCATGGCCATGCATTTGTCCGAGCCGTCGATGTCCACCACGGAGCCGTCCTGCGGAGCGTCCGCCTGGGCGCCCGCCAGGGGCTTCAGGATGGTGTTGCCCTGCACCTCGTGGTCATACTCGCGGATGATGGGTTCCCGGGAAACGATGGCGAAATCCCCCATAACGGTTTCCAGGGATTTGTTCAGATCCTTGTCCGGGAGGGGCTGGCCCGTGAGCGCCTTGCCGGGAGTGAATACGGATTCCAGCTTCTTGATGGGGGCGTCATGCAGCTTGGAGTTGTCCAGGCAGCAGACGAGTTCCCCCTTGTGCCAGACCTTCAGGATTCCCGTATCGTCGGAATGGCCCAGGACGGTCAGTTCCGTCTGGAAGGTGTCTGCCAGCTTCCGGAGTTCCGGAAGGTCTTTTTCCTCCACGGCCATAACCATGCGTTCCTGGGATTCCGACAGGAAGATTTCCCAGGAGATGAGGCCCGGTTCCTTGAGAGGGGCGTTGTCCAGGAAAATTTCACCGCCCGTGACGGAGAGCATTTCCCCGGCGGCGGAAGAGAAGCCGCCGGCGCCGCAGTCCGTAATAAAGACGATGAGGCCGCGTTCGCGCGCTTCCAGAATGAAGTCCAGCGTTTTCTTCTCTTCAATCGGGTTACCGATTTGCACGGCGGTGAAGTCTTCCTCATGGGAGGCTTCATCCAGAGCGGCGGAAGAGAACGTGGCTCCCTTGAGGCCGTCCCGTCCCGTGCGCCCGCCGATGACGATGACCTTGAGGCCGGGACGCATTTCCTTCAGGATGTCGCCGCGCGGAATCACGCCGGCGGTGCCGCAGAAGACGAGGGGATTGTAAATGTACGTGGGGTCAAACTGGATGGCGCCGTTGACGGTGGGAATGCCCATGCGGTTGCCGTAGTCGCGCACGCCGCGCACCACGCCGCGCATGATGCCCAGGGGGTGGATGACGTCCGGGGCGGTGATGTCTGCCGGATTCGTGTCCGGAGCGCCGAAGCAGAAGACATCCAGGGAGGCGATGGGCTTGGCTCCCTTGCCTGCGCCCAGGATGTCGCGGATAACGCCGCCCAGCCCGGTGTTGGCTCCCGCGTACGGTTCAATGGCGGAGGGGTGGTTGTGCGTTTCCGCCTTCAGGCAGACGGCCAGGTTGTCGTCCAGGGCGATGAAGCCGGCATTATCGTCAAACGCGCTGAGCACGAAGCCCGGCTTGCGTTCCATGATCTTTTCGGAAGGCTTCTTGATGTAGGTCTTGAACAGGCTGTTCACCGTCTCCGGTGCGCCGCCGTTGACGCTGTGGCTGATGGAGGCGGAGAAGATGCGGTGTTTGCAGTGTTCCGACCACGTCTGGGCGATTACTTCCAGCTCCACGTCAGTGGGGTCGCGGTCGATTTCCCGGAAAATCTGCTGGACGACTTCCATGTCTTCACGGGACAGGGAAAGCTTCTGCTTCTTGCTGAGTTCAAGCAGTTCGTCGCTGCTCAGGTTCCTCACGGGAACGGTTCGGTAGGTTTTGGCGGACATGTGGATGGGAAAGAAAAAGGGTTAGGCGATGGTCCAGTTGTGAATGGCGGGATTGCAGACGTCCTTGGCAAAGCGCGCCGCCAGCGTTTCCTTGTCTCCCTGGCCGAAGACGTACACGCGCTGGGTGATTTTCAGGCCGTCCATAGTAAAGCCCATATTCCGGCGCCCGCGGTAGTTTTGCAGGATGGCTTCTTTTTCCAGATCCAGGGCGCCGGCTTTCATGCCGTAGTCAATCGTGAACAGGGCGCCTTCCAGGATGGGCGCGTTCTGTTCCGTGCATTCCTGGGAAATGGGGTCCACCAGCACACTCAGGAGGTATTCGCGGGCTTTTTGTTCGTCCCCGGTGATTTCTACAGTGTAAACGCGGCTGCGGCGGAAAGTGAGGCCGGCGTTCAGGGGGGTATAGAGCAGGGCGTCCGCATTGGCGGCGGCCTGGAACCGGCTGATAACTTCAAAGTGGAGGGTCATATCGCTCAAGAGTGTGGTAAAATGAAAAATGGGGGCCGGCGGAAGACCGGCTCCCATGGGAGGGGGGGAAGAGGCTCAAGCCTTGTTCTGGAGCCGGGAAAGGACTTCTTCGTAGGCTTCCATCACGTTGCCGAGGTCCTGGCGGAAGCGGTCCTTGTCCATCTTCTCGCCGGTCTTGATGTCCCACAGACGGCAGGTATCCGGGGAAATTTCATCTGCCAGCACGATTTGGGAGGGATCTTCCGCCAAGCGTCCGAACTCGATTTTGAAGTCCACCAGTGTAAGGCCGACCTGTTTGAAAAAGTCAATCAGCACGTCATTCACGATGCGGGCCTGATTCTTCAGGAAGACGCATTCCTCTTCCGTAGCGGCGTTCATTTCCCGGGCGTAGTCATCATTAATGAAGGGGTCGCCCAGGCTGTCGTCCTTGTAGGAGAATTCCACGATCGGCTTCTTGAAGGGGGTGCCTTCCTTGACGCCCATGCGGCGGCTGAAGGAGCCGGCGGCGATGTTGCGCACGATCACTTCCAGAGGAAGGATGGAAACCTTTTTTACGTCAATGTTGATGTCGTCCACGTCCGCAACCAGGTGGGTTTTCACGCCCTTGCTTTCCAGCATGCGGTAGATGACCAGGGTGATGGCCTTGTTCATCCTGCCCTTGTTTTCAAACTGGGCCTTCTTGGCTCCGTTTCCGGCAGTGGCGTCGTCCTTGTATTCCATGCGGAGGACGTTGGGATTGTCAGTCGTATAAAGGCGTTTGGCCTTCCCTTCGTAAATAGGTTCCATGATACGTGTTGCGCAGGGGTTGAATGCGTGCGGAGATGTTACGCCAGACGCCCCGCACGGTCAAGCCGCAACTGGATGGAGGAGGGGAGGGAAAAAGAAGCGAAACCCGAATGTGAAGTCGGAGCATGACGCGGACGGCCGCTGTCTCCGTGGCGGCTTTGGAAAGCCGTTCGGGACGCCTCCGGACGGAAGAGGGAAATTAGTCTTGATACCGGTAGGGGGGGGCGTATCATGTGCTTTAGTATGCACGCCGACTTGGAGAAATTATTGTCTCTGGGGAAAATTACCCCCTCTCTCGCCGAAAAACTTGATCGCATCGCACCTGGCCGTTACTGCTTCCATGCTTCCTGGGGCGCCGGAAAAGTCATTTCCTGGAATCTCCCCGCCAAAAAGCTGGTCATTGATTTTGAGGAAAATCCGGAACACGAAGTTGCCCTGGAATTCGCTCCCAGAATTTTGGAGTTCATCAGTGACGACCATTTCCTGGCCAAGCGGTATGAAGATACCGAATCCCTGATCAACCTGTCCGTGGATGACCCGGTGGAACTGGTGCGCGTTACCTTGCAGGGCTACGGTAATTCCCTTACTCCAGAGAAGCTGGAAGCCGCGCTGAAAGGCACCGTAATTGCGGCGGACAAGTGGAAAGGCTGGTGGGACAAGGTGCGCGCCATGCTCCGTTCCAATGTCCAGTTCATGATGCCCACCCGCAAGGGCGAACGCATCACGCTTCGCGCGAATATCCTTTCCCGTGCGCAGGCGGCTCTGGAAGATTACAATAAGGCCGCCGACCTGAAAGCCAAGGTGCGCGTGCTGGACGGCATCAAAATGGAAGCGGTCATGGCAGAGCCGGATGCCGTCAATGCCCTGATTCGTGCCGTGGATGCTGATGTGCGCAACGGCGGCAGCCTGGCTCTCCAGCAGGTGCTGGAGCTGGCCGTGCTCAGGGATGACCTGATTGCCTCCCTTAAAAATACGGAGGCGGCCAAGGAAGCTTATCCCCTTCGTTCCATCGTGGAAGCCAATATCGGCGATGTGGGCCGCTTCGCGGAAGTGCTCAATTCCATGCCTGCCGTGCGGCAGAAGCGCGTGTATGCCACGCTGCCCGCCATCTTTGGGGAGGATTGGCCGCAGAAGGCGCTGGAGCTTTTTGATGCAGGCGGCGCCCGCGCCGTGGGGGAAATCGCCAAATTCCTGATAGAAGAAGGGCAGGACAAGGTGCTGGTCAAGCATTTGAAGCATGAATTGCTGCGCCAGACCCTTCCGGCGGAGTCCCTCATCTGGATATGCCGCCAGCGGCATGACGCTTCCAAGCCTCTTTTTGGCCTCCCTGTGGGCATTGCGATGCTTTCCCTGATTGAACAGGACCACATGGACGGCGGCCCCAACCGCATGCTGCGCCTGAAGAACCTGTTCATGGAGGATAAGAGCATCATCCAGGAAATGATCAAGGGGCAGGATGTGGCGGAAGTCCGCCAGTTTGCCAAGATGCTGTACAACACCTCCGCTTTCTCCGAACAGGACCGCGGCGCGCTGATGGCCCGCATCATCAGCGTATTCCCGGACCTGCACTCCATTGTGCTGGACGCCCTGGTGGACAACTCCGACAAACCGGAACCGATTTTCGTTTCCTGGGAAAGCCTGGAGGCCCGCAAGAAGGAGCTGGAAGAACTGGTAAACGTGAAAATTCCGGAAAACCTGCATAACAAGAAGATTTCCCGTGCGGAGGGGGATCTCCGCGAAAACGGCGGCTACCAGGATGCCAAGGAAGTGGAGAAGGTGCTTAACCGCCGCCGGGCGGAACTGGAACATGCGCTGGCCCTGGCCCGCGGCACGGACTTTGCCGTGACGGATACCTCCCGCGCCGCCATGGGAACGAAGGTGACTCTTCAGCCGTTGAATGGCGGGGAGCCCGTGGTGTACACCATTCTGGGCGCGTGGGACACAAATCCGGAAAAGCATATCGTCTCCTATCTTTCCCAGGTCGGTAAGGAGCTGACGGGCAAAAGTGTAGGGGACCAGGTGAAGATTGTCCCGATGGACGGCGACAAGAAAAAGGTGTATACCATTACGAAGATTGAAGCCGCTTTCTAAAGGAGCCGCTTCCCTTGTCGCCAAGGTCTTTAAAACCGCCCCTTTTTTCGGAAAGGGGCGGTTTTTCATTGTTGATGGGCCGGACCCTCGTTATTTTGCGGGTTTAGGGTTCATCGCATCGTCGATAGAGGCGGCGCTTGATCATGGCCGCCCCGCATATTTATCGGCGCCATGAAGGAAACCTGAAATTATCCGTTCCGGCAGCTGAGATGAAAACGGGCTGCTTGCAACCGGGGCTTTTGCGGCCTGAGTCCCATCCGGGTCCGGTTCGGACAATGGAGCTGATGTGCGGAGGTCTTGTATTTAGAGAAATCCGGACGGAAAACGAACGGAATTTTCACAGGAAAGGATATAGTTCCTGCGTTACGGATACTGGTGTTTCGTGAAAACGGCCTTGCCTTTTTCCTGGCAACCGGGGAGGCATGAAAAAGGGGCTGTCCCGGCGGATGCGGAACAGCCCCTGAAAGGAGATGAGGGGAAATATTCCCTGTTTATTTGGCCAGAACCTTGTGGACGGCGGCAACGACGTTGTCCACATTCATGCCGAGTTCTTCCAGTACCTGTGTTCCGGGAGCGGAGAAGCCGAAACGGTTGATGCCCACGGCTTCCCCCTGGCAGCCCAGATATTTCCACCAGAGGTCCGTGACTCCGGCTTCTACGGAAACTCTCCTCATGCAGGAGGAGGGAAGCACGCTTTCCCGGTATTCGGCAGGCTGCGCGTCAAAGCGGCAGAAGCTTGGCATGGAGACGACCCGGATTCCTTCCCCTATTTTTTCCGCCGCTTTCAGAGCCAATTCCAGTTCGGAACCGCTGGCAAGAATAATGGCTTTCAAGGCTCCCTGTTCTTTCCGGGCGATGTAGGCGCCTTTCAGCACGCCTTCCCGGCGCGTTTCAACGGGGATTCCGTTCAGCGTAGCCACTTTCTGACGGGTCAGGATGAGGGCGGTAGGGCCGTCGGCACGCTGCATGGCGGCCATCCAGGCTCCTGCGGTTTCTTCCGGGTCCGCCGGGCGGATGACATCCAGGTTCGGAATGACACGGAGGCCGGAAATTGTTTCCACCGGCTGGTGGGTGGGGCCGTCTTCTCCCACGGCTACGGAGTCATGCGTCAGAATATAGGTGACGGGGAGTCCGCTGAGGGCGGCTACACGGATGGAGGCGCGCATGTAGTCTACGAAGACGCAGAAAGTGGCGGCGCTTACGCGGAACAGGCCGTCGTAGGCAATGCCGTTGCAGATGGCGGCCATGGCGTGTTCGCGGATGCCGAACCAGAAGTTGCGCCCTTCCGGGGTTTCCGCAGAGAAGTCTCCTGCGCCGGAAAGGTAGTTTTTATTGGAGCTGTAAAGGTCTGCGCTGGTGGTCAGGAAGCAGGGATTCGCTTTAGCGATGGCGTTGATGGCAACGGCTCCGGCCGAACGGGTAGCATCGCCATAGTCCTGCGGGAAGGGCGGTATTGCCTTGTCCGAGTCTGCCGGATTGACGCCGCAGGAGCAGGCGTTGATGCCTGCGTCCAGTTCCTCTGCCAGTTCCGGATAAGCCCGGCGCCATTGTTCGTACATGGCGTTCCAGGCATTGAAATCTTTTTCCCGTTGGGCTTTCAGGTCTGCGAAAGCGGTACGGACGTCTTCGGAGACGTAATAGCGTTCTCCGGCGGGAATTCCCCAGTTGGCGTGCGCTTCTTCCTGAAGCTTGGCTCCGCCTTCCCCATGGCCTTTTGTGGTGCCTTCAATGCCGGGAATGCCCTTGCCGATGACCGTTTTGGCAATGATGAGCTGGGGTTTCCCGTTTTTGGCGTTTTTGGCGGCTTCAACCGCAGACTCAATGGCCCTGATGTCGTGCCCGTCAATCTGGCGCACATCCCAGCCCAGGGCTTCGTATACGGCGCGCGGATCCGTGAGCTGGGTACGTTCCGCGGGAGCGTCCAGCGTGATGTCGTTGGAATCGTAAATGAGAATAAGGTTATCCAGCTTGAGCACGGCGGCCAGGGCGAGGGATTCCCGGGCGACGCCTTCCTGCAGGCAGCCGTCTCCCGTGAGGCAGAAGACGTGCTGGGTGAAGATATCCATGCCTGGCCTGTTGAACCGGGCAGCCGCGCGCCTGGCGGAGAGGGCGAAGCCTACGGCGTTCGCAATGCCCTGGCCCAACGGTCCTGTGGTGCATTCTACACCCTCCGTATCCCGGAATTCCGGGTGGCCGGGCGTGATGGAACCTTTGCGGCGGAAATTCTTGATATCTTCAATGCCGATGTTGAATCCTGACAGGTGGAGCCAGCCGTAAAGAAACATGGAGCCGTGTCCGGCGGAAAGAATGAAGCGGTCACGGTTGAGCCAGCGGGGCTGCGAAGGGCAGATGTTGAGCAAATCGCCGAACAGGACGGCCCCGATTTCGGCGCACCCCAGCGGCAGGCCCAGGTGGCCGGATGCACAGTCGTGAACGGCATCCATGGCGAGTCCCCGCGCCTGGTTGGCGGCTTTTTGGAGAAGGTCAAGATTCATGCCCGGGCAATATGAGCGGATCAGCTTCATATTGGAAGCCTAAAATGCGTCTCCGGCACCAGTTCCGGACCGGGGAAAAGCATTGAAGATGGAAGCGCCGCGCATGCCGTTCCCGGTTTTGCGGCACGCTCACCGGCATGCATGGAGCTTTAGGGAATAAAGCCGGGGGGAAACATGTCGCACGGCCTGCTCCAGTCCTTTTCCCCGGTGTTGTCCTCCCCTGGTTTTCATGGCTGTCCAGATATTGGCCGGGATGGCGGATTTTATCCGCGCCGGAGCCGGTCGGGTGGAGGAAATTATCTTTTTTATCCTTATGGAGTAAGAAGGGGGAATTCCTTCCGTTTTTTACGGCCGGCGTTTTCACGGGTTAGCGCGGAAAGGACGCGTTTTCTGCTTTCTGTGGAAAAAGGGATTGTTGTATCATGAACGGCGGAGATACATGAAAATCGTAATTAAAGTAGGTACGGGCGTGTTAACCCGTGAGAATGGGACATTGGACGGTTCTTCCATTGTGCATTTGGTGAGCGTCCTGGCGGGACTCATGCAGCAGGGCCACCAGGTGGTTCTGGTCAGCTCCGGCGCTGTAGGGGCCGGCGTGTCCGTCCTGGGGCTTCCGTCCTATCCTCAGGAACTGTCCTTGAAACAGGCGTGCGCGGCCGTGGGGCAGACGCGGCTGATGCAGGCATATGAGAATCTTTTCAACCACTTTAACGTGGATGTGGCCCAGCTCCTGCTGACGGCGGAGGATTTGAAACTCCGCCGCCGTAACGTGCAGGCCACGGTGTTACGCCTGTTTGAGCACGGAGGCATTATCCCGATTGTCAATGAAAATGATACCGTATCCGTGGAGGAGCTGAAGTTTGGGGACAACGATATCCTGTCCGTGCATATGGCCCGCCTGGTGGAGGCCGACGCTCTGTTTATCCTGACGAGCGTGGACGGCCTGTATCCCCCCGGAGGAAGGCGGGAGGCCATCATTTCCCGGGTGGAGGATGTGGATGCCGTACTGGCATTCGCTGAGGAGGACCGGGGCCGCTTTTCCATGGGAGGCATGGGCGCCAAATTGCAGGCCATACGGGAAGCCGTGAATGCGGGAACGGGCGTTTACATGCTGCATGGCCGCCATCCGGAACGCATTGCGCTGCTGCTGGAGGGAAGGGAGGAAGGAGCCGGAACGTATTTTGTGCCGAAAGGAGGAAGTCATGAAGATGGAAAATCCTCTTGAACCGGCGGGGCGGGCCGCTCTGGCGGCTTCACGGGAGATGCTTGCCCTGGAGCCGGAAGAGAAGGCTCAGGCCCTGCGGCTGATGGCCGCAGGAGTGCGGAACGCCGCAGAGAAAATTATCCGGGAGAATGTCCTTGATATGGAAGAGGCCCGGAAGAGTGGCCGGAATTCCGCGTTTCTGGACAGGCTTCTGCTGACGCCGGACCGGGTAGAACACATGGCCTGCGGCATAGAGCAGGTAGCGGCCCTTCCCGACCCCGTGGGAGAGTGCATCCGGGAATGGACACGCCCCAACGGCCTGCGTATCCGCCAGGTGCGCGTTCCCCTGGGGGTCATTGGCTTTATTTATGAGAGCCGAGGGACCGTCACCTGCGATGCCGCCGCCTTGTGTCTGAAGTCCGGGAATGCCGTCATTCTGCGCGGCGGGAGCGAGTCCCTGCGGACCAACCGGGTGCTGGCGGAGACTCTTCGCAGCGCGCTGGAGAAATCCGCTGTTCCCGCGGATGCCGTGCGGCTTCTGGATTCCGGCAGCCGGGATGAGGTGCGGCAGTTGTGCGAGCTGGATTCCTGCTTGAATGTAATTATTCCCAGGGGAGGGAAAGGGTTGATCCGCGCCGTGACGGAGTTCTCCAAAGTTCCCGTGTTGAAACATCTGGACGGCATTTGCCATGTGTATGTGGATGCGGCGGCGGATTTAGAGATGGCCGTGAACGTGCTGGACGATGCCAAAACGCAGAGGCCCGGCGTTTGCAACGCGGCGGAAACCCTGCTGGTGGATGCTGCCGCGGCAGAGCGGTTTTTGCCTATGGCGGCGGAACGCATGCGCATGCGTGGCGTGGAATGCCGCGTGTGTGAACGGAGCCGCCCGTTTTTTGGTCAGGAGGCCGTTCCGGCGGAAGAAAGGGATTGGTCCACGGAATATGAAGACCTCATTTTGTCCGTCAAGGTGGTGGACGGCGTCCGGGATGCAGTGGAACACATTAACCGCTACGGGTCCCACCACAGTGATTCCATCATTACGGAGGATAAACGGGCACGCGATTATTTTATGAACCGGGTGGACAGCGCCTGCGTTTACCATAATTGCTCCACGCGGTTCAGCGACGGGGAGGAATTCGGCTTTGGGGCGGAGATAGGCATCGGCACGGACAAGTTTCATGCCCGGGGTCCCATGGCTCTGCGCGAACTGACTTCCTACAAGTATGTTATTGAAGGAAACGGGCAGCTGAAGGAGCCGTCCCGGATTCCGGGGGAAAGCCGTGCCTGAACAGGCGTGGCCCGTCAGATTGGCCAATCAGGATTCGGGTTTGCTTCAAGTATTGAAAATCAGTATTTTATAAATACAGGCGAGTTGGGGTTGAAACTATTGTATCAAGTCCGGTCTTTTTAAGGCTTGCCTTTTCCGCTGATTTTGGCGGAGCTGCGGATTCAACCTGTTTTCTGCCGTAAGTGATGGCTTCCCAATCTGTTGCCGGTTCAGTCGCAAAGGCACTGGTTCATGTCCAGCGCGGGATTGTCCGGAATGGAATCGTTGACGATAACGGCGGGTACGCCCGCTACCGTGGTATGGGGGGGGACATTTTCCAGAACGACGGAGCTGGCTGCGATTTTGGCGCAGGCGCCAATGGTGACGCGCCCCAGTATTTTAGCCCCCGCGCCGATAAGAACTCCGGATTCCACGATGGGATGGCGGTCCCCTTCTTCCTTGCCCGTGCCGCCCAGCGTGACTTCATGCAGGATGGAGACGTTGTCCCGGATGATGGCGGTTTCCCCTACCACGAAACTGGTGGCGTGGTCCAGCAGGATGCCGCAGCCGATGGTGGCCGCCGGATGGATGTCCACCGCAAATACTTCACTGGCCAGGCTCTGGAACTGAAGGGCCATGATTGTCCGGTCATGCTGCCACAGCCAGTGGGAGATGCGGTACGTGGTGATGGCGTGGAATCCCTTGTAAAAAAGCAGGGGTTCCAGCGGCGTACGGCAGGCGGGATCCCGGTCCACGATGGCAATCAGGTCCTGGGCGATTTGGCTGAGGATGTTCTGGTCTTCCGTCAATGCTTCCCGGATAAGGGGCTCAATCAGCTCCCGCGGCATGTCACGGCGGGAGAGCTTGCGGGCCAGCCGTGCCGAGATGGAAGTAGCCAGGGAATTGCGGGACAGGCAGACGTCATCCAGAATACCGCGCATGGCGGGTTCTTCCGCCGCTGCGCCGCGGGCGCATTCCTCCACCCATTCCCATACTCCGTTAATGACGCATTCGCAGTTGGTGCACTGCCGGAGTTTTAAGCGTTTATGGCTGGTCATGGCGGAAAGGGTTAACGAGGCAAAAGAAAGCCTTTCCATAAATACCAGAATACGGCGGGTTTGAGAATCGGAAAGTATGTTCTATGCCCTTCCGTGTGCTGTCTGCCGCCGTCAACCGAAGATGACATGCACGATGTTCATGCACCAGGCGTCCACGGACCAAGGGCCGGGGCCTGTCAGGAACAGGGCGAAAGCGGAGCCCGCATAAAGCAGGTGGAATTCTACGCCTTCCCCGGCTTTTTTGCCGGACCAGTTGGAAAAGTAGCCGTTTTTGACGTGTTTGGTTATGGCTACGGCCATGAGGATGATAACGCTGAGAGCCGCTATTCTGGTGAATACGCCCAGTACCAGGCAGATAGGGGCGAAAAATTCCGTCAGCATGGCCACCTTGGCCAGAAAGGGGGGAATGCCCATTTTTTCCGTGAAGGCCCGGTAGGTGCCCTCCCAGCCCGCGCCCCCGAACCAGCCCAGCACTTTCTGGGTCCCGTGTGGCCACAGGATAAAAGCCAGCGTCAGCCGGAGAACCAGCAGGCCCCATGCCGCTGCAATAATGGTAATGGAATCAATGGTGTCCATGAATTTGAAGTGATTGAAGAAAAGACCCTTCTATTTCATGGGGCGTTCATTTCCGGGTACGGAAAAGGCCGGAAAAGGAGGTCATTGCCTCCCCTTCCGGCCCGGGAAATCAGCATGGCAGTCCGTTACCGGGGAATGGAGTGGTAGAGCTGTTCCAGCGCCAGCACGCAGTAGGAGGTCACCAGGACGGGGTCCGCCTCCCACCAGCGGTTGTTGGTGTTCACCCAGGAACCGTCGCTCTTCTGGATGGAAATGAGCTTGTTGGCCAGTTCATCCCGCCAGTCCACCTTGCGGCCGTTTTCCAGCGTCAGGGTATCTATTCCCATGGCGCTGAGCGCCTTGGACATAGCCTGATAGTAGTAGTAAAGCCCCTGGACGCCCATGCCGGGGTTTTCGTCCAGGCTGTAGCTGTTTTCCAGCCACTTGAGGGCCAGCTTGACGCGGGGGTCGTTTTTATCCACATTGGCGTAAATAAGGGACTGCATGCCCGCATACGTCATGCTGCCGTAAGCTTTGGGGGGCTCCGCTTTGTCAAAGGCGGCGCTTTTTTTGTCCCTGGCGCTGGAGACGCCGGGACGGTACACGAAGCCGCCGAGCTGGGATTTGTCATTGGAAACCCAGGGTTCCTTGTTTACGGCAGGGTTTTGCTGGCAACGGTTGATGAATTCCGTGGCGGCGTTCCAGTCCAGATCCGGCTGTTCACCGTACTTGCCGTCTTTGGCGAGTTTCTGGGAGTAGTAAATGGCTTCCAGCGCCAGGGAGGTATTGGAGAGGTCTGCAATGGGAGGAGCCTGCTTGTCGCCGTAGCCGATGCCGCCGTTATAAGGGTTGTCCGGGGCAAAGTGGTTCTGCTGCTTGATGAGGTAGGCGCGGCCCTTGAGAATGGCGGGGGCATATTCCTCCTTGTTGGCGGCCAGCAGGGCCATCATGCACACGGCAGTATTGTAGGAGGACATGCCGCGGTTGAAAATGGAGCCGTCTTCCTTCTGGGATTTCAGGATGAAGTCATACCCCTTCCGGATGTATTCCGGGACGGGTTTCCCCTGGTTGGCGGGGTCCCGCATGTAGGCGGTGACCGCCAGGGCTGTCAGGGCAGGGTAGGACGGCTGGGCCCAGTAACCTTCCGGATTTTGTTTGCTTTTCAGGTATTCGTTCCCTTTTTCAATGGCACGCAGAATTTCCTGGCTAATGGAGGCGTATTTGGCGGCTGCCGCTTCTCCGGGAATGGCCGTCAGGGTGGTCTGCCCGAAGGAGGCTGTGCCCAGTGCGGCGGCCAGCGTTAGTGAAAGTACGGATTTGAACATAGGATGCTATTGCTTGGGTTGAACCGGTTTCTGGGAAATGGTGACAGTGACGTTTGTGCCCAGAGGCAGGTTTTTTTGGGGGTTGACGATCCAGCCTGTATCGTTGACGCCGTCATGGAAGTCTCCGATGTAATTGATGGGGGAGGTGCGGCTGGCGAAGATGGAGATTACTTCTCCGCTCAGGCTGGCCTGGTAGGCGCCTTCGTAAAAGAAGGAATTGGTGTAAAGCCAGTCGCTGGGATTCAGTCCCTTCCGCGTTTGTGAGTTCACGACGATGTCGGAAAAATCGCTCTTCTGTTCCCTGCCGTTTTCCGTATAGGTCATGACAATCTGCACGTAGGAGTCTGCGTAGTCCTCCGGCTTGGGTTCCGTGAAGGGAAGCCATTCAAAATTTTCATCCCGCACCGGGAAGAATTTTTCAAAGCGGTGGAATTTGAGCAGCGTCATTCCCAGGCTGATGTGCAGGGGATCCGCCTCCGTCACCAGCAGGGATTCATGCAGCTTGCCGTTGGGCATGCAGCAGACGTATTCCAGAATTCCTTCCTTCATGTTGACTTGAGCCTGAAAACTGACGGTGCGCTCCTTATGGTTGACAATCACATTGCCGATTTTGATGCGGTGCTCATCCAGGGGGTCAAATTTGGGAACCGTTTTCCCGTCCGGAAGAGGGACTTCCCGCGTGGCTTCCTCCGCAGCGGGGGCATTGGTATCTTCCTCCGGGCCGGAGATGTCCTGTGCGCAGGAAAAGCCCCAGGTGCAGGCCAGCAGGGCGGTGGTAAATTTCAGGAACATGTTTATGGAAATAAGATTGTGGAAACGGAAGCTTCCGTTCAATGAAAAAGGCATCCGTGATTGATTTGTTACTTTTGAATCACGGATGCCTGAAAAGAATAGGAAAGGGAGGGTTTAAACCAGTTTCAGCCTGGCAAGGTCCTGGAGGTCAATGATGCCCACGGGGGCCATTTCCGCGTTGAGCACCACCAGATCGTCAATATGGCGGTTGCTCACGGCTTTCGCCGCTTCAGCGGCCAGGTCGTCTTCCATGACATAAATGGGATTGCGGGTCATGAACCCGCTGACGGGCTGTTCTCCGATGAGAGGGTTCGCCCCGTATGCCCGGACAAAGTCTCCGTGGGTGAAGATGCCGGCCAGCTTGCGGTCCTCCGTCAGCAGGACGCAGGCGCCGGCGTGGGCTGTGGTCATCGCCTTCAGGCAGTCGTTCACGGAGGCGGTTTCCGGAAGCATGGCCATTTCTTCTCCACGGCGCATGATATCGCTCACCCGGGTGAGCAGGGCACGCCCCAGCGAACCGCCGGGGTGGCGTTTGGCGAAGTCCCGCGCGGTGAAGTGGCGCGCTTCCACCAGGGCCATGGCGAGGGCGTCTCCCATGACCAGCATGGCCGTGGTGCTGGAAGTAGGGGCCAGGTTCAGCGGGCAGGCTTCCCGGGAAACGCCTGTGTCCAGAACGATATCCGAGTATTTGGCCAGGGATGAGCCCGTGTTGCCCGTCATGGAAATGATGGGCAGTTCAAAACGCTTGATGAAGGGGAGCAGGGTCAGCAGCTCCGAAGTTTCTCCGGAGAAAGACATGGCAATGCAGACGTCCCCGTCCTGGACGATGCCCAGATCTCCGTGCAGGGCGTTCAGGGAATCCAGCAAAACGGTGGGCGTTCCCGTAGAGTTCAGGGTAGCGACGATCTTGGCCCCGATGTTGCCGGATTTGCCTACGCCTACAATGACGATCTTGTTGCCGCGGTCCAGAGCCTGGGACATGAGGTCCACAGCCTTGTTGAAATTGTCGTCCAGCCGGGACAGGACGCCGCGCAGCTCTTCAATCTCCATTTCAAAAACGGATTTGGCGCGTGTTAAATGATTCATACCTGCCGGAAATGATGCCAGATGCCGCCGTCGCCGTCAATTTTTCATTGCGGCTCCGCACCCCCCGTTAGTCCGGCATCTGCACGCGGGATTAGGCGCCAGAGGGATGGTGGTGAAGCGCATGCGCCGCGTGTCCGCAGAGAGCATGGCGCCCACCAGCGGAGAGGGAATGCCCGCAAGATATTTCAGGGCTTCCATGGCCTGGATGCAGCCGATGATGCCCGCATGCGCACCCAGAATGCCTGCGGCGGAGGCGGTGTCTTTTTCCTGCATGGGCGTATCTGCCGGGAAGAGGCAGCGGTAACAGGCGGTTCCCTGATGGGGGGCGAAAACGGCCACCTGCCCGATAAAGCCCTTCACGGCGCCGTACACCAGCGGAATACGCAGGGTGCAGGCGGCATCCGCCATGGCGAAGCGTGCCGCGTAATTGTCTGAAGCGTCCAGAACCAGGTCGCACCCTTCCAGCAGGGAAACGGCATTTTCCGGCGTAAGGCGCCTGTGGACCGTGTTGATGCGTACGGAGGGGTTCAGGGCGTACAGGCGTCTGGCGGCGCTGGCGGTTTTAGCCGTGCCCGCCGCATCCGTGGCGTGCAGGATTTGCCGCTGGAGGTTGGAAAGACACACCTCGTCCGGGTCAATCAGGGTCAGGCGCCCCACGCCTGCGGCAGCAAGATAAAGGGCCGCCGGGGAGCCAAGCCCCCCGAGGCCCGTCAGGGCGACATGCGCCCGTTTGAGTTTGTATTGGCCCTGTTCTCCCAGTTCCGGAAGGGAAAGATGCCTGGCGTACCGTTCGGTTTCTTCCTGGGTGAGGGTCATTGTTGTCACTGGGATTAACGGCGGGCGGAATTGCCGCTGAATGCATACAGGAGCAGCGTCCACCCGGAGAAGATCAGTTCCACTGCGATCAGAGTACCTACGAACCAGGCCGTGGATTCAGGCCAGCCGAAGATGACCATGAGGCCCAGGATCAGCGTGATGATCACGTTGAACAGCCGCCACCCGCTGGCAGGCAGGGAACGGGTTTGAAGCCAGATGGCTCCCTGAAATACGGCGGCAATAACCAGGCCCCACCCGATGATGAGCGTGGTGATAGCCAGGGAAATATTGGGGTCCCGGAACAGAAACCAGCCGGCGATGCCGTACAGGATGGCCGTCACCAGGTTCCACCCACGGGAGGAAGGGACGGTGAAGACCTGGATCAGCCGGACGACGGCCAGAACCATCAGCATGATGCCGATTACCCAAATGAAGCTGGCTCCGACGATCCAGGGAGAGGCCAGGGCGATGAAGCCAAGAAATAGCTCGATGACGCCAAGGATTCCCATCCACCATGAGTTGCCGGATACCGCGGAGCTGCTGACTTGAGGTTGAGTTGTCATATGGCGGTATGACCGGGCCCGCAACGGAAACGTTGAAGAATGACGATTTTATTTGCCGGCGGCTGCCTTCGGGGAAGAATTCTTAGGCTCCATGGTCTTCAGCAATTCCGGAGTGACATTAATCAGCACAGGGCCGCTTTTGGGTTGCGCCTGGGGGGGGACGAAGTAGGAAAAAGCCCTGGCGGGCAGGTGGCCCGGGATTTCCGGCATGATGTACACTTCCACGAGTACGGCGCCTTTTTTGCCGTTCGGGCTGTCGGAAAAGTTCAGTGTGAGTGAATTGGTCCCGTCCCTCAGTCCTCCGGAAATGACTTCCGCCAGGCGGGTGTTGTCAAATTCATGCAGGGAAATATTGTTTACGTTCGCCTGGACGGTGCGGCCGGGGCAGTCCACCAGAATTTTTGCGATGTATTTGGGCGGCGGGCAGACAGGCGGCACGGCGGGAATTTTCCCAAGGGGCTGGAACCCGTCCTGCTCCATCAGCACGGAGGCGTCTCCGCGTTTGAGGCGTTCTTTGACGGCGGGCAGGCGGGTGAGGTTGAAAAAGCGCGCCTGGTCATATTTCCATTTGCCGTTTTCATGAGTGAACAGCAGCACCAGGGCGTTCGAATCCGTGGGTTCCTGGCCCAGCCCCAGATCCACCTTGCCGTAGTAGGTGGCTGCGGCCGTGGGGCCGTTTACGACGGAACCTACGTACATCAGCGGAGCGAGCGCAGGAGGTGCCATGGGCTGCCGGAACAGGGAAGCGGGAAAGGGGCGTTTTTCCGAGACGGCCAGATTGCGCACTTTCACCTGGCGGTAGGCGGAGGTTGTGGCTCTCCAGCCGTCATAATTGCCGCGCAGCAGATGCAGACGCCATGTATTGTAAGCCACGTCCAGGTCGTCTCTCAGTTTGGCGTCTCCGGGGCGGGGGGCTGCGGAAGCGGGAGAAAGAAGGGCTGCGGCGCAGCAGGCCAGGGAGAAAATGGAACGGAAAGTCATTACACGATTATTTAGACATCAAACTTGCGCGGAGTGCAACACAATTGCATCATGAAGCCGTTCTTATGGAATTGTTCACGGAAGCCGATCATTTGGCGGAAGCCCGGTACAGGAAACTGTTGCGGGAGCAGCCCGGCTTTGTGTGGAGGCGGTTTTCAGACGGAGAGGAGCTGATGGCGTATGTCTTTTTTCCCCCCGGCCACCGGGCGGAAGCCGCCGCTCCTTCCGTGCTCTTTTTCCACGGCGGCATGTGGGTGGGCAAGAGCCTGGGGGATTTTGTGCCGTGGGCGCTCCATCTTGCCCAGCAGGGTATTGCAGGCATTATACCCATGTTCCGCACACGCGGCGATTATGAAGTGGAGCCGATGGACATTCTGGAAGAGGGCAGGGAAGCCTGGGCCTGGCTGCATGGGAACGCCGCTTTGCTGGGGCTGGATCCGGCCCGCATTACTGTGGCGGGAAGTGATGCCGGAGGGCTGATGGCTCTGCATGTGGCCCTTCCGGATCATCCCGCCCGCTGGTCCCTGTTCCGCAAAAAGGCTCCCCTTCCTCCCGGCCCCGCCGCCGTGGCCCTGTTCCGAGGCGTGTGCGACCTGACGGCGCAATCCGCTTTTAAGCTGGGCGGCATGATGCCTCCGGACCAGCGGGATGCCGTCAACCCCCTGCGGCGCGTGCAGAGGGGGCTGCCTCCCCTGTTTGCGAGTCATGGAGGAAGGGACAGGCTTCTGCCGTGGCGCAACAGCGAGAGGCTGGCGGAGCTGTGGAGAAAAAAGAAGAACCGTTCCCGATTTGAACTTCTGGACGTGGCGGACCACACATTTTACCATTTCAATGTGAATGCCGCCTATTTTGAACAACTGCTCAATAGCTGGAGCGCGTTTATGGTGGAGCAGGGAATTTGGGAATATAACGAAGGAATGGACACCGGGCTGCTGGGGTGACCTTGGCCTGATATCCGGGAAGGTTCCCGGAAGGCGTTGCATGCAAAAAGGCTGTTTCCTATCTGCCTCCCAGCATGTTTTCCCGGATTTCCCGCATGTCCCGGTGGAAGGCGTCCTACATCTGCGGCGTAGGCGGCTGAAGACCCTCATGGGGCATTGCGGAATATCCACCACCGAGAAATACCTGCGCGTCCTTGACAAGCAGAAGATGGAGGCTGTCAACCGCCTCGGCTCAATCGGTTTTGTGATGTAATATGATTCAAATTCTATCGCTACAATTATAACAACAAAAATAAAATCACTCTTGGAATATGTTACAGGAGTTTTTCACGCAAATATCCCTCATAAGGTTTGTCGTAGCACATACCAACATTCTCGTATCCGTGTAAAGCATAGTAATTGTTTAGTATGGAACTATGTATTGAGCAATCAAGCCGTATGCTATGTTTGCCATTTTTTTGCCAATTGCTCCTTTTATTCCGGGCTTTGTGCCGAGATTATGAACATAGTATGCCGGTATATCGGGTTTGCCATTCCAACGCTCGTCAGTATCCAAAAGAACTACTGCACACATCAGTTTGCCTGACCCAACTTCACGCAGCACATACAATTGGTCTGACTCAATCCTTCTACGGTAATATGATTAATGGATATCTTGCAAGATAATTGGTGGTATTCCATCCTCTAATTCCATTTTCGTCCATCCACTTTATGCGTTCCACATAGAGATTATAGATCTCCTCCATCTCCTCTATTCTGGCTTTTCTGAATATTATTTTCCATAAGAGATTTTATTTGAGTAATACAAAGTTAATATTTTGGTGTGAACTTACACAATTGGCTTATCAAGCAAACAGCCTTGTTTATGGTTGCAAGGGTTTTCAAAGGGTCGATTCCTTTGGCTCATTCGTGACAAATTGTGCATTGCTGAGCAATCCCATTTCATTGAACAGGGCTTTATGTTCCAAACCCCATTTGTCAATCATTCGGATAATAGGCACAAGGGATTCTCCCAATTCGGTCAGGAAGTATTCGGTTTTCATTGGCACTGTGTCATAGGTGACTTTTCGCACCACTCCGGCAATCTCGAGTTCTCCGAGTTGTTTCACAAGAACCCTCTTTGTGGCTCCGGTGATTATTTTCTGAAATTCGTTAGGTTGGTGAAATCCTTTGGTAATGCAGTTAATGAGGTATGGCTTCCATTTCCCTCCAATCACATGGAGGGTCATGGTAACGCCGCAATCGAGGTCTATCGGTGGTATCTTATGCTCATACATGGCTGTTCCCGGTCATTTAGTTGCAAAATTAACAAATTCCGGCGAGGTGATAAAATTATCATACGGTGATAAAATTGTCACTCATTGTGGATTACACGCATTGTTGGTAATTTTGCGGTGCATTAGAGCAATATTAACCGCAGCATTCATGCTGCTTGCAATCTTTACCACAATGACAGCAAAAAATCCCATCACTCAGTCGGGAGTCCTTTCCGATGACCTATGCGACCGCCTGTGTGCAGCCGCACGCGAGAAAAGTCAGGAACTGGGCGTTGAAATCAGTTTTGCAATAGCCGATCCGAGCGGCTTGCCGAGAGTGTTCCGTCGTTTCAGTGACGCACTTGTGCTAAGCACAACACTTGTACCGGGCAAAGCCTATACGTCTGCCGTGACCCAATGCACGACAAAGGATGTGGCAAAATACGCAGCCGAAGGGCAGCCGCTTATGGCAATACAGACCAACGACCCTCGCATAACTCTCGTTTCCGGAGGCTATCCTCTTTTTGTCAACGGAAAGATTGTAGGAGCAATCGGCGTTGGTGGGGGTACTGAAGCGCAGGATTGCGAAATCGCCGAATATGTCGTTTCCATATTCATATCGGAGATGATGGAATAATGAGGGAGTAAGGGGTTCCCAAAGGGGGTATCTTCTTTGGCTCATTTTGGATATTTTCAGAGTTGGCTTGTCAATATGGCTCGGAAAATGCCTTAATGATCTAAGGAATTTCCGCACGGCGTAATTTCCGTGTCACCCTGCACGGAATGGAACTGCTACACCAAGCACACAAACAAACCGTTACAGTCACCGTGATGATTGTGGCGGTTTTCTTTTTTCGTTGCCCCGATGAGCCGCATAATTGCGGCCCGGCCTGGCCGTTTGCCGCAGCCATGCTTCCTGAAAGTCCGCGGGGCATTGCTGAAGGCCCGCCGCCAGCATGGCATTCCGGAAATCCTCCGCCTTGGGCGTTTTATTGGCATAGGCGTGGGTCCATTCCATTTCCAGCATCCAGATGGCGGTAAGCTCCAGGAATTGTTCAATCGCCTGCCTTGGAGCCTCGGGCTTCGGCGCGGGAATGGCAGTCGGAGCTGCGTCGGAAGCCATGGAATGCCGGCAGAGCGGAAGCAACAGAGAGAAAGCAAGGAGGGGATGAAGCGGGTTCATGGGAGACGAAGTAGGAAAAATGAGAGTAAATGTCCGGAGTTATTCCGCTGTTACAGTGATGTCCAGGGGGTGGTCGGAGACGGGAAATTGCAATTCATAAAACCCGTTCCCCAGATTCCTGACGGGGGTGTTTCCCGCTTTGACCGGGCCTTTTCCCCGCCAGATGACGACAGGCCCGGATTCCTTCACGCGGAAGCGGAGGCCGTTCTCCCTGTACCCCGGAACGGAAACCAGGGCGCAGGGAGAGAGAAATTTGTCCCTCCTGCCGATGACGGCCCAGCCTTGGACGATAGGGGCCATGATGAACAGGCGGTCCTTGAATCCCGTCAGCTCTACATCCAGATCCGGCTGTGCCGGAGTCAGCGCGCGGCCTCCCTCTGCGGAATAGGCGGCGATGCCCTCCGCCGGGAGAGAGGCGTAGGCTTCCGCCGCATTGCCATTCAGCAGAGCCGCCGCGTTTTTATAATCCTCCAGGGAAATTTTCCCCCGTACCGGTTCCGCCGGGGAAGGATGTTTGAGGTTGTACACCACCACGGCGGCGCTTTGACCGGGCAAAGGGGCGATTACCCGGTACAGGCGGTTCTCGTTCAGAGCATCCGGAAAGACGGAATCAGGCAGGGGCACGGCGGGAGCCAGCGGGCGCAGCAGAAGACCGTCCGACCAGACGAGAGGCATGATGTTTTCCGGATTAAGTTTGTCTGCCGGGTCTGAAAGATAGACAGGGCCGCCTGAGACGGCTTTGGATACGGCCATGAGGCGGGCGCAGGCGGGATCCGTGGAATGGAACATGTCATGGTCCGGCCACACGGTCTGTCCCAGCCAGAGGGTATTGGCGTAGGACTGGAGGATGTGGGATTTGGCCATGGCTTCATCTCCCAGCTTGTAGTCGATGCTGCACCGGGTGACCGCGCTGTAACGCGTGTTCTGAATGTTGACGGTACCCTGCGCCATGCAGTTGACCAGGCTGAGCCCTGTTTTCAGGCAGGCCTGTTCCAGGGCTTCCGAGCACTTGGTATTGTGGCGGACCGGGTTGTCCAGCCCGTCCGCATGCTTCAGGTATTCCGCCTGCACATCAATTTTCACGAAGTCGAATCCGGCGTCTTTGACGGATTGCAGGAAGGGGGTATAAAACGCTCCGGCTCCTCCGGAGCCGTCACCGGGGAGGATTTTCCCTTTGGCGGTACGGACCAGACCGCGGGCAGTCTCGTCATCCAGACGGTGCCTGGGGTGGATGCCGTTCCAGAGGCCGTAATAGCAGTGCCACAGGCCCATCCATTTCAATTTGGGGCTTTTGTGTTTCATCAGGGGCTGCCAGCCCCGGGGGAATTGATCCTGCCGGGGCTGGAAACTGACCAGCTGAAGCCTTTCCTGGGTCTGGAATCCGTCGTCCACCAGCATCCACCGGACGGGGACGGGGGATGCCTCCAGTTTTCTGGCCGTTTCTTCAAGCAGCTTGGAGGAAATATTCTTTTTATACTGTTCCCAGCTGCACCAGCCGAGGTACTTGAACGGTTCCGGATAAATTTTCTTTTCCCGGGGCAAGGTTCTGCCCTTGATGAAAGGGAGGGAAAGGGCCTTGTTCCATACGGCGGAACAGGCGCGGTAAATATCTTTGTCCGTGGCGGTGACGGCCAGGACGGCCTGCGGTTTGGCGGGGGAAGTTCCCAGCGAACCGGCTTCCACAAGGAATGTTCCGTCCCTTTCAAGTTTCAGCCACGCGAGGGAATCAGGGGCGGCGACGGGGAGCACGGCCATGAAATTGCCGTCTTTGAGGTGGAACAGGGCGAACATGGCATGGTCCCCCGGTTTGGCGGTGCTGGGATTCGGCTTGCTGTCCAGCAGGTTGCCGGGGGCCGTCCTTCCGAACCAGGGCAGAACCCGGTTGCCGTCTCCGGGCCAGCGGCCGCGGTCCGCTGAAAACCAGCAAAAGGCCTGGTAGGGAGGAAGCGGAAGCCGGCACGCCTTTTCGCCCGGTACAGGTAAAATGGCGGCTGTCCGGGGCTGGGCGGCGCCGGTCCACATGTTCAGGACCGCCAGAACAAGGGCTGGGAACATGAATGCTTTCATGGAATGATCATGGGGTTAGGAAATGGGGCAGGGGAACCGGAGAACAATCATGGAAGGAACGTGCTTGGCCTCTTTCCGGAAAGGGTGGCAGAGCTTTTCCCTGAAACGAGCAAAAAATGATGTTTCCGCTTTATTTCTCCTTTTAGGACTTTGGGGGAAAGAGATAATGTTGGCCGGCCGTTTCACAGGGGAGTATCCGTTTTTTCGGGGAGCACCGGCAACCATGGCCGGGGTATCCGCCGCCTGGTCATTTGACCGCTTTTTTGATGAAAGGCAGTCGCCGCCTGTCAAGGAAGAGCAAGGCCAGCCATTGCAGTAGCAGAAGGGACACGGCAAGGAAGACGGGCTGGAACGGGGGGAAGAGGTCTGCCATGCCGCTGAAGATGCGACGGTTAAGTTCATGCACATTGAGAAGGGAGTGGATGAGGTAGGCGGCCAGGGCGTTTATGCCGATAACGCGGAGGGGAAATGCCCATTGGGCCCATTTCCCTTCGTTCCACACATCAACGGCCAGATGAAACAGGGAAAGAAACGTCAGGGAAATGCCGGCGGCAGCCAGGACGAAGGTCCCCGTCCACATGCTTTTAATGATGGGGTAGGTGCCGTCCAGCATCCTGGCGGTGCAGAAAAGGAGAAGGCCCGCTCCTGCCATTGCCGTGCAGAGGCGCATGGGGGGGAGCCGGCTTTCTTTCAAAAACTTTCCCGCTATCCATCCTCCCATGCACAGGGCGGAGGCGGAAACGACGCAGAGCGGGCCTTCCGGGTCAAAAACTCCCCCATGCAGACGGCCGGGGAGCCAGTGCCTGTCCACCCATGAGTTGACGGAGCCGTCCGGCGTAAAATTGCCGCAGGTGAACTGAAGCAGGGTAATGAGGACCAGGATGAATCCCGCTGCTGAGGCAACCGCCCCCGTCCGGCGGCACAGCAGGATGCAGGTTCCTGCAATGGCGCAGGAAAAACCGATCAGTCCCAGAACGGAGGCGTAACGCATGCTTTCCGTCCAGGTAAGCGTTCCGTTGACCAGAAGGCCCAGAAAAGCCAGGCCGAAAGCCCGTTTCCAGAGATGGAAGAGCCCGGGGGCGATGGAGGTGCCAGTGTATTTCGCCAGGGAGAAGGACATGGAGGCGCCCGATATGAATACAAAGACGGGAAATACCAGATCGTACAGGTGTAATCCTTCCCAACGGGCATGGGTCATCTGGCGCGCGGCTTCTTGCAGGAAGCCGTTTTCCGGATTTCTGGAGGCCAGAAGCAGAATCAGGGCGTCCAGCCCCAGGATAATGAGCATGTCCAGCCCGCGCAGGGCGTCCAGGGAGTGCAGGCGGGGAGAACGGGTGGGAACGGAAGAAGCGGCATTCATGACGGCAGAGAGAAAGAACGGAAACAGATACGGGCATAAACGGGCGTCTTTATCAGGATTACTCCAAACATGCCGGAACGGAGGGGAATCGTGCTTGATTTCCACGGGGGAAGAGGGTAAAGCAGGCCGCATGCCGCACGCCGCTCTCTCGTTTCTTCTTTTCCTGTGTGTTTCCCTGCTGCTGGCTGCCTGTTCCTCCACGCCCAGGACGCCTCATGGAAAGCCGTTGATGAAGGACGGCAGATATGCTTCTTCCTATGAAGCTTTTGTTGCGGATCCCCAGTACCGCTTCACGCGCGATATCTGGTATCATGACGAGCGTATCCGCCAGGCGGGGACGCGGAACAGCAAAATCGTCATTCATCTGAAGGATCAGCGCGGCGTGTTGTTGGTTGATGGTAAGCCGGCTATGAACTTTCCCGTTTGCACGGGCAAATCCGCCCATGAAACGCCGCGCGGCAAGTTTTCCATCATCCAAAAAGATGCGGATTACCGTTCCCGGTCTTACGGCAGCGTGTTTGATGCAAGCGGTTTGTGCGTGAATTCGGATGCTACCTCTTCTTCCCGCGTGCCTCCCGGCGGTAAATTCATCGGCGCCAAAATGCCTCTTTGGATGCGCATTCACGGCGGGATAGGGCTGCATGTGGGCACCGTGTTCCGGGACGCCAATTCCCACGGGTGCATCCGGGTTCCGGTGGAGGCATGCCGCATTCTGTTTGACAAATGCGGCCTGGGAACAACCGTCATCGTTCAGGAATAAGCGTGAGCGTGAATAATCGTTGATTCCTTGCGGTATATTTGCCACAATCCTGCAAGCTGATGAAAATAAAGGTTCTGATACGTTCCCTGGTATTGTTGGCCGGTTTGGCCGCGTGGACGGCGGATACGGCCTGGGGCCAGGCTTCCACGCACCGCCCGTCTTCCCGGGGGGGAGCGGCCGCTGGCCGGGCTGCGGTGGAACAGAGCGGAAAGGATGACGCCGTGGAAACGGTTGACCTGGGGGACAAAAAGAAGGATTCCGACACGGCTTCCGGCGAACAGGAAGGTGTGGCCGCCGCTCCGGAGATGCCCAGGGAAACGGAAAAGGAGCAGAATGGCTTGGATTCCCTGTCCCTGATTCCTTCCCTTGGCGGAGGTCGGTTGGACGCTGCGCGGGAAGCGCACACCAGCACGCGGCCTTCCGCCAGGACCATGGCTCTGCTGATTCCCGCTCCGCGCGGCCCCATCCTGGACCGCAACGGGGAACCGCTGGCCGTGACTTCCGTAGCCTACCAGCTGGCTTTGCGGTTTGAAATTTTTGAAAACCCCGACCGTTCCCGCGTGGTGGAATTCGGGCGCAACTGTTTGGAACAGGCCAAAAAAATTGCCGGAAAGGCATGGTCTTTTTCCGACGAACAGCTCTGGAAACATTATGAGCACCGCCGCTGGCTGCCTCTTCCGCTCACGAACGTCATTCGTGCGGAGGAAGCGGAAAAGCTGAAGGATAAGGTGAAAAGTGTGCGCGGCCTCCAGCTGTTGCCCATTTACATCCGTTCCTATCCGGAGAAGGAAATCGCCGGCCATATCATCGGCTATGTGGGGTCCAAGGGAAAACTGCCAACCGGCCCCATCAACCACATGGATCCGCTGTGGGAGCAGGTGGAAGGCCGTGCGGGGCTGGAAAAGGAATTCAACAAAAATCTGACCGGAACGCCCGGCGTATGGCGCTTGATGTTTGACGAAGACGGCAATAAAATTCTGGATGAACTGCAAATACGCCCCAAGCCCGGCGGGGCTGTCGTCACCACCCTCAACCTGAAATGGCAGAAGGATGCGGAACGCATCCTTTCCCGCGGCAAGAGGCGCGGCGCCATGGTGGTGCTGGACTGCGTGACGGGTGAAGTTCTGGTGATGGCGTCCACGCCGTCCTATGACCCGAACATGTTCATTCCAAACATATCCCAGAAAGATTACGATGCTTTGCGCAATGATCCTGCCGGTCCTCTGGGTGCCCGTGCTTTCCAGGGCCGTTATCCCCCCGCTTCCACATTTAAAGTCCTGACGGTAGCCAGTGCCTTGAGGAACAACAAAATCACGGAAAATACGCTCGTTTACTGCCCGGCTTCCGTGACGATCGGCAACCACGTGTTCAAAAACTGGAGCAAGACTCCCCTGGGGGATATCAACTGTGTCCGCGCCCTGGCGATGTCCAACAATCCGTTCATGTACCAGATGGGCCTGAAGCTGGGTGCGGAAGCCCTGATGGATACGGCCCGCGCCTTCGGCCTGGGGGAACGGACCGGCCTGCCCATTCCGGACGATCCCGGCCTGGTGCCGACCAGTGATTATATGATCCGCAATTACAAGCGCGATTTCATGTCCGGGGATGCTGCCAATTTGTCCATCGGCCAGGGGACGCTGCTGGTTACGCCCCTCCAGGTGGCGCACATGATGTCCGGCGTGGCAAACGGGTATCTGCCCAGGCTCCAGCTCATCAAGCAGATTCAGGACGGCAACGCCAATGTCGTTTACGCGCCCAAGCCCCAGGAAGTTCAACGTCCTCTGCCTGCCTATGAGCGTGCTCTGTCCAGCGTGCGCAAGGGGATGAGGGAAGTGGTTGAAGCTGGTACGGGGGGGCGTGCGCGCCTGTCTTATGCCAGTATCGCCGGCAAATCCGGAACGGCCCAATGGGGGCCGGAACGGGAAGACAAGCGTCTGGCGTGGTTCGCCGGTTTCATGCCCTGCGACAATCCGCGCTTTGCCTATGTGGTGCTGTATGAAGGCCGCGCCCACGAACGGCTGGGCGGGGGGGCTGCCGCCGCTCCCATCGTAAAGGAATTTTTCGAAACGGAGAAAAAAGACATCAAGGCTATTATTGACCCGCCCAAAGATGACATCCCGGTGGCGGAACCGGTGGAGGAGACCCCGGAAACGGCTGCGGCCGCTCTTCGGGAACGGAGCGGAGCGCCTGCCGTCGTGCCGGACAACCTGCCGCCCGGCTTGTATGATCCGGAAGGGATGGAGCCGATCAAGGCTGATGAAATCCCTGCCGATCTGGATGACTCTTCCGATGCTGAAATCAAGGCAACTCCGGTGGGCGGCTCCTCAAGGCCTGCCGGGCCGTCGGCGCCTCCGTTGTCGGAGGAGCCTTCTGCGGCCCCCCTCACGCCGCGCCGGGGTGATTCCGATTACATCCCCGGACTGCCCCAGCAGATTCCCCGCCATCTTAACCGTTCCACCTCCGTAAACACTCCTGCGCCGCAGTCTCCCCTGCCGGAGGATGATATTCCCATGGCGGAACCTCTTTAATCCGGTTCTTAGAGAAAGCCGGAGAGTTTTTGCGGTTTCCGGAACGGCTTTTTCCCGGACAATATTGGCGGGGGAAAAAGGAAAATCTGGCGGATACGGGGATAGCTGGCGGCGCTTAAAAGGTTTTTCACGCAGCAACGTCATGCACGCCCTGAGTGCGTTAATGTTTTGCATTGTGCTTGCGTCGTGCGGGGAAACGCCTGTATAATGGGAAAGATGCGCCGATAGGGGCTGTTGCCGCAAGGAAGCAGCGCGCTTGCCGGATGGCATCATGACCCCATGTTTAAAGATAATGAAAAAGCATTATTTCTACTCCATACCCTGTTTTGTGCTGACCTGCGCTCTTGCCGCCTGCTCTGACGATCATCAATCATCTTCCGCCAAGGCCGGGCAGGATGCAGCCGGCTTGACTCCCGCCGCCTCTCTTGATCCTTTGGCTTCCGTGGCTCCCGACCTGGTGGCGAAGCGTGCCGAACGGCTCGGAATAGCCGCTCTCTTTCCCAAGGAAATGGGGATGATGGCGGGTGTTTACGATATTCCCGGCATCATGAAGAGCGTTCAGAATTTGAACATGGTGAAAACCTGGAGTTCCTGCTCCTCCGGGGAGGAGGCCGATGAATCCATAGCCATTCCGGGAGAAGACGCTTCCGAACCCGTGCAGCGGAAATGTTCTTTCAGCAGCCCTGTCATTGACGCGATGATCGGCTTGGGTCCCGAATGGGCTCCGTGGCTGGATAGCGCGCAGTCCTCTTTTACCAAGATGGGCTTGAACCAGATGAAGGAAATTTTGTCCGTTTACAAGCTTTTCCAGGGGGTAAAGGATGGAAATGAGGATGCCGATGGTGCGGGGGCGGAGGTCATGGGCGGCCAGGGGGCCGAGATGATTGTGCAGTGGGCTGAGCTGATGGATTTACGCCCTTCCCAGGCTGCGACGGCGCCTGTGATGATTGCCGCCAAACTGACGCCGGAAGCCCAGGCCCAGGCCAAAGCTTTCCTGAAGGACGCCAATCTCCAGGAGGATATGGAGCTGCATGGAATGGTTTCCCTGTATGAAAAGACCTACAATGGCCTGGCCTGCAAGGTAGCGGAAGTGGACTGCAAAAAAGTGCGTGCGAAGCTGGAAGAAATGCTGGATGAGGCGAAAGACCGGATGGAGATTTCCCGGGAAAATATGGACCGTCTTAAGGCGGCGCTCGTTCGTCTGGATGAATCCAGGCTGTATGTGGCCGTCTCTTTTGTGGATGATACCCTGGTAGGCTTTATAACCACCAATCCTGAAAAACAGGTCCGTATCGCCTCTTCACCCCAGGAATCCATGCTGTCCCGTCCTGATTTCTCCATGGCGGATGCACGGTTCCAGTATCCGGCTTATGGGCTGCTGTTCGCAGACAAAGCTTCCGTCAAAGGGGTTATTAACATGGATTTGGCCTATTACAAGGGCATGCTCACCGGGTTGAAGGATGTGATGCAGACGATAGGCGCCGATTGGAAAATTGCCGATCTGGCTCCTTCCATGACGGCGCTGGATTCCATCAAGGCCAGCATGCTTGGCATGTATGAAAAGCTGGCCCGGAATGCTACGGCCGTTTCCTACTTCTCGTGGCAGGATCAGGGGGTGCATGTGGAAGCATGCACATATCCGCTGGAATTCTACAAGTTGGACGCTCCTTCCGCCATGAGTGCCGTGCGTCCTGGCGCGTCCACAGTGCTGTATTCCTCCTGCACGGTCAATCCGCAGATGATGGATATGGGTTGTTCCCTGTGCGGTAATATTGCCCAGATTGTATGGGACTACGGCAATGCCTATATTTCCAATCCGAAGCATGATGTGAGCGATCAGGTGCGCATGGCCGCCCCTATGATCCAGATGGCCAGGCCTACCATTGAGGAGCTCTGGAAGGCTTATAAAACTGCTCTTTCCGGCCTTACGGGTTCAGGCGTGTTCATTATGGACATGCAGGGCGCTCCCAGTCCCATGCTCAAGAATGTGCCGGCGCCGCGTTTCTCCGCTGCATATGAAGTGAAAAACCGCGCCGCCCTGGGAGAAGCCTGGCAGAAAGTGGCTAATGCCGCCAAAACCGTCGTCACTCTGGCCAGCCAGGGTAAAATGGCGGAGTTGCCCGCTCCCCAGTCTTCTGTGGACGGGGATATCACTACCTACGATTACCAGTGTCCTTTGGGCGCCGATCTGAACCCGGTGGTAAGCATTTCCGATACCCGCTGGGCGGTCAGTATGCCGAAGGCCTTCGGTATGGAAGTCCTCAGGGAATCCGTGAAATCTCCGGTACAGGGAGCCCCTCTCGAATTTCAGCTTAACCTGGTTCCGGTTCGTGACGCCCTGAAGAGCGCGGCGGAAAGCAGCAGGGAGCTTCGGAATGCTGTGGAAACCCTCGATGTAATCACTTCCGATGTTACGGGAATTCATGCCACGGGGCGCAAGGCCGCGGACGGCAGAGACGTGTACCACATCCATATTATTTCCGCCGCCAAGTAACAGCCCTTCAGTTCTGCCTGCAGGCTTCCGGGATGGATTCCCGGAAGCTTTTTTGTTGATGGAGAAAAGATTTTGTTGATGTTGTAACGGGCATCCAGGTTTCTTTCAAGATTATGTACAAATGTATATAATTTGTGTGCGTGCCGAGTTTTGGGCTTGCCAAAATAAAGAGGAGAGTCCACAATCAAAACCGTCAAATAAAGGGAATGGATTCCTTTTTCCAGTATTTACAGGAGTTGGCACGAGTAATGGTAAAAGACAGACAATGAGCAGATTTTTCCAGTTCCTGTGGTTGGCGGCATTGACCGTGTCCGGCGTTATGGGCGGCAGCGCCTGTGCGGCGGAGGAAGGAGCGGAGCACGGATTGGAACAGGCCGCTCCCCATTTGTTTTCCATACCTCTGCCCGGAGGCATTGAGCTCCCGGTGTCCAACTCGATGCTGATGCTTTTTCTGGCGGTTCTTTTGATAGGGGTGGTCGTATGGTCCGCCACCCGCTCTATGCGCATCCTGCCTTCCCGTTTACAGAATGCGGTGGAATACTTTTTTGAAACTCTGTACAACTTTGTCCAGTCCCTTCTGGGTCCGCGCCTGACGCGCAAGTACTTCTGGTACTTCGGAACTATTTTCACCATTATTCTGGTCAGCAATTACATGGGGCTTCTTCCCGGGGTGGGAACCATCACCTATCATGGGGTGCCGCTGTTCCGCGGCGCGAATGCGGACATGAACGTGACGATGTTCCTGGGTATTTTTTATGCGCTGATGTGGCTTTACTGGTCTATCCGGGAGCAGGGGCTGAAAGGCTTCTTTATTCACCTGTTCGGCCCCAAGGGGAGACTGCCGGGGTTCATGGGATTCGTGCTGGTGTTCATCTTCATTTTTGTGGGACTGGTGGATGTCCTGAGCATCACGATTCGCCCCATTGCGCTGGCCGCTCGTCTTTACGGCAATATTTACGCCGGGGAAACGATTATTGACACCATGGCCCATATGTTCGGGCCCGTGCTCAGCTCCCTGTGCGTACTGCCGTTTCTGGCGATCGAACTGCTGGTGGGGTTCATCCAGGCCCTGGTTTTCCTGCTTCTGACGGCGATTTTCCTGAAACTTCAGGTGGGGGACGATAACGCCCACGGCCATGTTTCCAAAAATGAGGAGAAGGAACTTCCCTTGCCGGACCGCCTGCCGCCTGGAAAAACCTCATAAACCGTACCGCCAGCTTTCCGTTCCGGACCATGGGCAACCTGTGGGGGAACGTTCAACAAAAAACATAAACCATACCAATAACATGATTGATCCTATCGCAATGACCTCCCTGGCCGAACTGTCCGGCAACGTAGGTTTCGGCCTCGTCACCATCGGCGCCGGCCTCGGCATTGGCCTCATTGGCGCGAAAGCCGCGGAAGCCACCGGACGCAACCCCGGAGCTTCCTCCCCCATTATGGTGATTGCCATCACGCTGGCGGCCCTGATTGAAGGCGTGGCCCTGATTTCCATCTTTGTGAAATAAAACGGAAGTTTCGTCCCCGGAGGGAGCTTCTCCGCTCCGGGGCGGTGCGCCCGTTCCCTGCCGGTCCGGAAAATTTCCGGCATGTTCAAACCGCTCATCTTATGCTGAATCTCATAGCTGACCAAGCCTGGAATCCTTTTGCTCCCTTTGGGGTAACGAGTTGGGAACCCTTTGTTGCCAACCTGATCGCTTTCATCCTGATGGTGGTGATCCTGCGTTATCTGGCGTTCAAACCCATCCAGAATGTTCTGGAAAAAAGGCGCCAGCGTATTGAAGAAGGAGAGGAAATGCGTGAGGAAAGTGAGCGGCAGCTGGCTTCCGTAAAGGAACAGACGCATGAAATGCTGGTGGAAGCAGGGGAAAAGGGACAGGAAAAAATAGACGCCGCCAAGGCTGCCGCCGCCCGCCTGTTGGAAGAACAGGAAGCGGAAGCCTCCCGGAAGGCTGAGGAAATCATAAAAAAGGCCCGCCAGCTTGCGGAACTGGAACAGCAGAAAGAGCGTGAAGCGTTAAAAGAACAATTTGGCCAGCTGGTGGCCCTGGCGGCGGCCCAGGTTACCGGAAAAATGCTGACGGAAGAAGACCAGCGGAGAATCAACCGGGAAGCGATCGACAGCCTGGATTCCTGAAATATTTATGAAGATCGGAAAGGACACGCAAAATGCCGCCCGCAGGCTGTTCCGGCTCTGTATGGACGGGAATGCCGTGGCGGAGGACCGCGTGCGTCTGATCGCCCGGAAAATTGCGGAACGCAAGCCCCGCAATTATGCCGCTCTGCTGAAGGCTTTTTCCGGCATGGTGGAATATGCGGTGAAAAGCCGTACAGCCACTATTCAAAGCGCCGTGCCCCTCACGGAAGAGGAGCGTTCCCTGATTCAGGCCAAACTGGAGGCCAGATATGGCGGCGTCCTCTACTACCGCTGGGAGGTGGAACCGTCTCTGCTGGCGGGTGTCCGCATCCAGGTAGGGGACGACGTGAAGGACGGTTCCGTGCGTTCCAGAATCGACCGTCTGGCTGCGATGGCCCGCACCCTTTCCAATTAACCAACGAATTTTTCCCATGAGCAACATACTTCAAGAACTCGAAGCAGAAATAAAAAAAGCCACGGCTTCCGTCAGTCAGGAAAACGTGGGCGTCATTCGTTCCGTGGGGGACGGCGTCGCCAAGATCGAAGGGCTGAGCGGCGTCATGCTCAATGAAATGATAGAGTTCCCCGGCGGGGTGATGGGGCTGGCGATGAACCTGGAAGAACATGAGGTTGGCGCCGTGATTCTGGGGGATGATTCCAAGTTGAAGGAAGGGGATCTGGTCAAGTGTTCTGGACGCCTTCTTTCCGTGCCCGTGGGCCGCTCCCTGCTGGGCCGGGTGGTGAACACGCTGGGAGAACCTATTGACGGCAAAGGGCCGATTGAGGCGGAAGCGTATTACCCGGTGGAAAAAATCGCCTCCGGCATCATCTCCCGCCAATCCGTTTCCGTGCCCGTCCAGACCGGCATCCTTCCCATTGACGCCATGATTCCCATTGGCCGCGGCCAGCGCGAACTCATCATCGGGGACCGTGCCACCGGGAAGACCGCCATTGCCATGGATACCATGATTGCCCAGGCGGAACAGAACCGTCTGGCGGAGGAAGGCAAGCTTCCTGATCACCAGCCTCTCTACAATATTTACGTGGCTATCGGCCAGAAGCGCGCTAACATCAGCCGCCTGGTGGCGAAACTGGAGGAAACGGGAGCCATGAAATATTCCATCGTCGTGGCGGCTTCCGCCTCCGATCCTGCCGCCATGCTGTACCTGGCGCCCTACGCCGGCTGTGCGATGGGGGAATACTTTATGGACAAGGGGGAAGACGCCCTTATCGTTTATGACGACCTTTCCAAGCATGCCGTGGCCTACCGCCAGATTTCCCTGATTCTGCGCCGCCCCTCCGGCCGCGAGGCGTACCCGGGGGACGTATTCTACCTGCACAGCCGCCTGCTGGAACGCGCCGCGCGCATCAACAAGGAACACGGCGGCGGTTCCCTGACGGCTCTTCCCATTATTGAAACGCAGGCAGGCGACGTTTCCGCCTACATTCCCACGAACGTCATTTCCATCACGGACGGCCAGATATTCCTGGAAACGGACCTGTTTTACCAGGGGGTGCGCCCAGCCATCAACGTGGGTATTTCCGTCTCCCGTGTGGGTTCCTCCGCCCAGACGAAAATTATCAAGAAGCTGGCCGGCTCCATTAAGCTGGATCTGGCCCAATTTACGGAATTGCAGGCGTTCGCCCAGTTCGGGTCTGATCTGGACCCCAGCACGAAGGCCAAGCTGGCCCGCGGCCAGCGCATCGTGGAGCTCTTTAAGCAGAACCAGTATGAGCCCAAATCCCTGGGTCTGGAGGCCGCTGACTTGTATGCCATGCAAAAAGGGTACTTTGACGACGTTCCGGTGGACAGGATCAAGGAATGCCAGAATGCGTGGGAAGCGGTGATGCAGGATCAGCATCCGGATCTGCTGGAAAGCATTCTGAAGGAAAAAGACCTGACGCCGGAAATAGACGCAGGGCTTAAAGCCGCTATCGAATCCTTCAAGCTCAGCTGGAACTAACGATTACGGGAGTACTGACACATGGGCAATCTGAGAGACATCAGACGCCGGATCAAGTCCGTCAAAAACACGTCCCAGATCACCAGGGCGATGCAGATGGTGGCTTCTGCCAAAATGCGCCGCGCCCAGGACCAGGCCGTCAAGGGACGCCCCTATATCCGCGCCCTGGCGGAAGTGCTCTACCATCTCCAGGATGAAATTGACACCAGCAACAGTCCTCTGATGCAAACCCACGGCGGCGCGGATCTGGTGCTGCTGGTGAATACGGATCGCGGCCTTTGCGGCGGGCTGAACGCCAACCTGATCAAAATGGTCCGGGAACAGGCCCCGGAAAACGCCCATTACATCACCATCGGCCGCAAGCTGAATGCTGCGCTCGCCAAATTGAATGAACGGTTGGAGGCCACCTGGAGCCTGACGGATCCCCTGTCCCTGCTGGAACTAAAGCCGGTATTTGATTTCATCGTGCAAAAGTTCAAGGCGGAGGAATATGGGCGCGTTTTCGTGGCTTTCTCCGGTTTTGTGAACACAATGGTCCAGAAGCCTGTCTTTCGCCAGCTTCTTCCCATTGAGCCGGAGCCCCTGATGAACATGGCGAAAGCCGGAGGCTCTTCCCTGGACGGAGCAGATGCCCATAAGCAATTCCTGCTGGAACCCAGCCCCGCTGTTCTGCTGGATACCATCCTGCCTCTTTACGTTTTCCACGGACTGGTTCAGATTGTGCTGGAGGCCCGGGCATCCGAACACTCCGCCCGCATGGTCGCCATGAAGGGAGCCACGGAAAACGCCAAAAACATTATCGGCGGCCTCACCCTGGACTACAACAAGGCGCGCCAGACGCAAATCACCAACGAACTTCTGGAAATTACCACGGCTATGCGCGCTATGGAATAACATGGTTCCGCTTTCTTTACCCGCTTTTCAAACAGAACATTCTTTCCTCTCCATTTCAACACCAAGTTTTTCCCATGATGAATAACACAGGCATTCTCGTTCAGATCATCGGCGCTGTGGTCGATGCGGACTTCTCCCAGGCAGAAACGCTCCCCGCCCTGCTCAATGCGCTGGAAGTGGACTATGAAGTTGACGGCAAGCGCAAGACCCTGGTTCTGGAAGTCCAGCAGCACATCGGAGACGGCTGGGTCCGCGCCGTGGCCATGAGTTCTACGGACGGTCTGCGGCGGGGGATGCCGGTGCGCGACACGGGGCGCCCTATTGAAGTTCCTGTGGGACAGTGCGTGCTGGGACGTATTTTCAATGTGCTGGGGGAAGCTGTGGACGAGCGCGGCGGACTCTCCTGCGCCGGTATGAAGAGCATCCACCGCGGCGCTCCGCCGTTGGACGAACAATCCACCAGCACGGAAGTGCTGGAAACGGGCATCAAGGTAATTGACCTTATCTGCCCCTTCCTGAAAGGCGGCAAAATCGGTGCCTTTGGGGGTGCGGGGGTAGGCAAGACCGTGCTCATCATGGAGTTGATCAACAACATTGCCAAGGCGCGCAGCGGCCTCTCCGTTTTTGCCGGGGTGGGGGAACGCACCCGTGAGGGGAACGACCTGTACAATGAGATGATAGAATCCGGAGTCATCAACCTGGAGAAACCGGAAGAATCCAAGGTGGCGCTGGTGTACGGACAGATGAATGAACCCCCCGGCGCCCGTCTGCGCGTAGCCCTGTCCGCCCTGACGATGGCGGAATACTTCCGTGACGAGGAACATAAGGACGTGCTGCTGTTCATTGACAATATTTTCCGTTTCTCCCAGGCGGGGTCGGAAGTGTCCGCCCTGCTGGGCCGCACGCCGTCCGCCGTGGGTTACCAGCCGAACCTGGCGGAGGAAATGGCGGATCTTCAGGAACGCATCACCTCCACCAAGCACGGCTCCATCACCTCCATGCAGGCCGTGTATGTTCCTGCGGACGACTTGACGGACCCGGCCCCGGCCACAACCTTCGCCCACCTGGACTCCACGGTGGTGCTGGAACGCTCTCTGGCGGCCCAGGGGCTCTTCCCGGCGGTGGAACCGCTGTCTTCCACTTCCAAGGCCCTGGCCCCGGAAATTGTGGGGAATGAGCATTATGAAGTGGCGCGTGGCGTGCAGATGGTGCTGCAGCGCTACAAGGACCTTCAGGATATGATTGCCATTCTGGGCATGGACGAACTTTCGGAAGAAGACAAGCTCATCGTGAGCCGCGCCCGCAAGATTCAGCGCTTCCTGACCCAGCCGTTCCATGTGGCGGAAGTCTTTTCCAGCATTCCCGGTGCCTATGTTCCCGTGGCGGAAACCGTCCGGGGCTTCAAGGAAATCCTGGAAGGCAAGCTGGACATGGTTCCGGAGGACGCCTTCTTCATGCGCGGCGGCATTGATGACGTCCTCAAGGAAGCCAAATAACCCTTTTCCCGCCGTCCCGAACCATGAGCATGGAGTTCAAAGTCATTACCCCGGATGAAGTGGCGGTTGCCGCTACTGTAGAATACGTTTATCTGCCCGGCAGTCTCGGGGAGATGGGCGTGCTGGAACACCATACGGCCCTGATTACCTCCCTAGAACCAGGGGAACTTCGCTACAAGCCCATGGACGGCCCGGAGGAAAGCATGGTGGTGGGCACCGGCTTTGTGCAGGTCAATGACGACCATGTTCTCATGGTAACCGACCTCGCGCTTAATTCCTCCCAGATTGATGAAGGCAGCGTGGAACGGGCCATTCAGGAAGCGCAGGAGGTGCTCAAGACGCGTTCGGAAATGTCCCGCGAGGAACAGGCCCGCTTTGAAGCCAATCTGACCAAGCAGATCATGATGCTTAACTTCAAGCGCAAACATAAATCGCCGGGCCGATGATGGAAGAAGATTGGAACGATACGTTTTACGACCTTTTCCGCGAAGCGGTGGGGCGCTACCATGAAGGCCACAGGAATGTGGACGGCTTCTTTACGGATCAGGAAATTATCTTTCTGTCTTCCATCGGCTGCCGCACTCGGGAATTGTTTGATTTTGTAGAAACCTATGCCCGTACGGGAGAACCTTCCCCCACCACGGTTCTGCTGATGGCTGCGGCGCGCCGGGACTTCTTCCTGACCGTCCAGCACGGGCAGTTTTACCAGGGGAAACCTGTGATCGGGTATGATTTGCCGGGGTTCGGCGACGAACTCTGCGGTCTCCCCTACCTTCCGCGCCTGATTGCCAAGGCGCGGGCCAAGCTCGTCGGTTCCATGGGGGATGACATCATTTACTGCTGTGAGAATGACCGCCGTTTCTTCCGGGATCACGGAAATATTCATCCCGCCGACTTCCTGCGGGTGGTCTGGGCAGCCGGAGACAGCGACCCGAAGGTGTACGATTACGTACGCCAGCGCACCTTGAGTGTTTCCTCTGCTGTTCCGGATAATGAGCAGATGTAAAAAATGGAAATGCCCGGAATGGGATGATCGTTGATGCTGGAGAATAGCCGGAAACGACTCGTTTTTTCAGCTTTTGTGGAGATTATTCTTCATAAGGTGCCAGCTCCAGCTGGCCCAGCGTATCGGGGCGGCCTTTCAGGGCCATGCGCTTGAGGTATTTGGCGAAAGAGGGGCGGCGGTGGTATTTGCCGACGATTTCTCCCGTCGTTTTCAGACGCAGGAGATATTTGTACGTGGTGACGCGGATGGCGTCCGGTTTGGCGGAGGCACACGGGACAGCCCCTATTTCTCTGCAAATTTGTTTCCATCGCGGTCCGTGGGTGCGTTCTCCGTGGCGGGTCCACGCCAGGGCGTGGGCGATTTCATGCAGAATCGTGTCACGGATTTCATGAGGGGTCTCCAGGTTGGCGCGGACGAAGTGAATGGAAATCGTAATGCTTTTTTCCAGCAGACGGCACACTCCCAGCCTTCTTTTGGCCCGGTCCCAGCCGAATTGCCAGTCTGCCAGACCAAGTTCATCCATTTTCATGCGAGCGTAAGTTTCAATATTCCGGAAGCTGTCGCGTTCGCCGGATTGGTCGTTCCCCATGGTCATGTTGCAGGGGCAGCATAGCATGAAATGCGGGGCAGGGAATATGGAGAAAGGCATCATGACGGAGTTGTCGTGAAGGACAGGTTTTTCCGGAAACAGCCGTTTTTCTTTGCGGAGCCTTAGAAAAAGAAAGTCTTTGGAAAGGTTGGCGGACGTGGTGCCGTAGTTGGAATGTTGCCATGAGTTCACTTTCCGATACCAGGCCGCAGAGAATTGCGGCCATTGACGCCCTGCGGGGATTTGACATGTTTTTCCTGACCGGGGGCCTGGCTCTGGTTGTGGCCGGCATCAATCTTTTTTACGACCGGAGCCCCGAGTGGCTGGTGAAGCACAGCACGCACGTGGCTTGGGAGGGATTCGCCGCCTGGGATCTGGTGATGCCCCTCTTTTTGTTCATTGTGGGAACGGCCATGCCGTTTTCCTTTTCCAAACGCATCGGCTCGGAACCCTTGTGGAAGATTTACCTGAAGGTTGCCAGGCGGGTAGCGGTGCTTTTTTTGCTGGGCATGGTGGTGCAGGGCAATCTGCTGAGTTTTGAACCGTCCAGGATGTCCCTGTACTGCAATACGCTCCAGGCCATCGCCTCCGGCTACCTGATTGCGGCCATTTGCCTTCTTCATCTGTCCATCCGGTGGCAGGTAGCGGCAACGGGGGGGCTGCTGGCTGTGTACTGGCTGGTCATGAAGTTTGTTTCCTTTTCTGACCCCGCGGTGGGTTCCTGTGCGGCAGGAATGCTTGAACCGGGGAGGAATCTGGCCCTGCTGCTGGATAAATACCTGATGGGAAACTGGCAGGATGGAACGAATTATGCGTGGATTCTGGCGCAGTTCGGTTTTGGCGCCATGACCATGCTCGGTCTGCTGGGCGGCCAGATTCTGAAGCGGGTGCAGGGGCACGGGAAAAAGCTGGCGTGGCTGTTATGTTCGGGCGCGGGCTGCCTGGCGCTGGGATATGTCTGGAGCCTGGATTTTCCGATGATCAAGCGTTTGTTCACCAGTTCCATGGTATTGTGGGCGGCGGGATGGTGCTATTTTCTGCTGGCCCTGTTCTATCTGCTGACGGATGTGCTGAAATTGAACTGGTTGACATTCTTTTTCTCCGTAATAGGGAGCAATGCCATTTTCGTGTACATATGGGTATCTCTGTGCCCCCCTACGGGCAATTTCTCCCGGGTATTGTTTGCCGGGTTTAGCGAGTGCTTCGGGGATGCGGACAGGTTTGTCTTTTACCTGTGCAATTACGCCCTGATTTGGGGCGTGTTGTATTACATGTACAAAAACCGGACCTTCATCAAGGTCTAGGCTTGTTTTCAGCCCTCCGTTCATAGTAGGGTCTCCCCGTGCGGGAGGCGGGGAACGCCTTCCGCCGGGATCGGCATGCCCGCGCCGGGCGTCCGTCATGGGCCGGTCTTTTCTGAAGCCATGGAGATTCCTTTCAACCAACCTCACCAGCACGGTCCCGAATTGGATTATATCCGGGACGCCATCCAGCGCGCCCATTTATGCGGAGACGGCTATTACACGAAAAAATGCCATGAACTGCTTGCGGAACGCACCGGCGCCGGAAAGGTTCTGCTGGTTCATTCCGGAACCGCCGCACTGGAGATGGCGGCCCTGTTGATCGACTGCCGCCCGGGCGACGAGATTATCATGCCTTCCTATACGTTCGTCTCTACGGCGAACGCGTTTGTGCTTCGCGGCGGCGTTCCTGTATTCGTGGATATCAGGCCGGATACGCAGAATATTGACGAGACGCTGATAGAAGCGGCCATCACGGACCGCACCCGCGCCATTTGCGTGGTTCATTACGCGGGCGTGGCTTGTGAAATGGATGCAATCATGGAAATTGCCGGGAGGCATCGCCTGTATGTGATTGAAGACGCTGCCCAGGGCGTCGGCTCCTGCTACAGAGGGCGTCGGCTCGGCTCCATCGGCCATTTGGGCTGTTACAGTTTCCACGAGACCAAGAATGTCATTTCCGGAGAGGGAGGAGCCCTGCTGGTGAATGACCCCTCCCTGATGGAACGCGCGGAGATTATCCGGGAAAAAGGGACCAACCGTGCCAGGTTTTTCCGCGGGCAGGTGGACAAATACACCTGGGTGGACGTAGGTTCCTCCTATCTGCCCGGAGAGATGACCGCCGCTTATTTGTATGCCCAGCTGGAACACGGGCAGGAGATCAACGGGGAAAGGCTGAAGTGGTGGGATATGTACCACCGCGCTCTGGCTCCATTGGAAGAACAGGGGGTGCTGCGGCGTCCGTGCGTTCCGGAGCATTGCACGCATAACGCCCACATGTATTACGTGCTGCTCCGTTCCATGGAGGAGCGCACGCGCTTGATCAACAAGCTGGCGGAGCACGGGATTAAAGCGGTGTTCCACTACATTCCCCTCCATTCCTCCCCTGCCGGGATGAAATTCGGGCGTTCTGCCGGGGCCATGCCTCATACGGACCGCACCAGCGATACGTTGCTGAGGCTTCCTTTGTATTACGATTTGGGGGAAGAAGGCTGCCGGAAGGTGTTGCGGGCCGGCTTCGGGCTGGAGGGAGTTGAATCATGATGAAAATTTGCCTGGTCAACGTGTCTGATGTGGATGAGGCCATGCGCAGCCGCCTGCGCGTGTGGCGCAATTCCGAAAAGGTCAGCCCGTTTTTTTTGTTGGACCAGGTAACGGAGGAGCAGCACCGGGCGTGGCTGGAAAGGAACGTCCGCGGGGAGGATGCCCGCGCCTGCGTGATTTATGCGGACCGGGTTCCGCTGGGTCTGGTTTACCTGCCCTGGTTTGACCGGAATACGCGTTGCGGAGAGATAGGCATTTATCTTTACGACAGGGCATTCAGGGAACTGCGCCCGGCTTCCGCCGCATATGCCGGGATGATGGAGCTGGCCGCAGGGGAGCTGGGCCTGGAACGGTTATATGCCCGGATTTTGGAGGACAATGCGGCTTCCGTGCGTTTTCATGAGCGCATGGGTTTTGTCCGTGTTCCGGAAAAGGACGAGGTGTGCGTGAAAAGCGGGGAAAGGAAGCGCGTTCTCATGTATGTAAAAGCGTTATGACTGATCCACAGGTTCAATTGTCCATTGTGGCTACCGTGTATTGTACGGGCGGTTATCTGGCGGAGTTCTGTTCCCGCAGTTTCGCCGCCGCGCTTGAGGCGGGTTATGACCCCTCCCGCACGGAGGTGGTGCTGGTGAATGACGGCTGCCCAAGGGACGGTCTGGAACAGGCGTTGAAGGAGCGGGAGAAGGACGGCCGGGTGCGCGTGGTGGATTTATCCCGCAACTTCGGCCATCATTTGGCCATGTACGTGGCCTGCGAAGAAGCCCGGGGAGAGCGCGTATTCTTGATTGACAGTGATTTGGAGGAATCTCCCGAGTGGCTGGTTGATTTTTCCCGTGAGATGGATTCTACCGGGGCGGATGTGGTGTACGGGGTGCAGGAGAAGAGGAAGGGCGGCTTGTTTGAAGCCGTTTCCGGAGAATTGTTCTACACATTGTTTAATTTGCTTTCCGACCAGCAGATTACCAGGAATATGGTCACGGCGCGGCTGATGAGCGCGCGTTTCCTGCGGGAGATGCTGAAATTCCAGGACCGGGAGCCTTTTTTCTTTGGGCTGTGCGTTTCCGCCGGTTTCCGGCAGGTGCCGTGCAGGGTGAAGAAAGCATCCTCTTCTCCAACGACCTACACTTTCCGCAAAAAAATGGCGCTGGCGGTGAATTCCGTGGTTTCCTACAGTGCCAGGCCGCTGGTGTATATTTCCTACTTTGGCCTGGCGGTCACCCTGGTAGCCATGCTGTATGTCGCCTGGGTGGTTGTGCGCCAGCTTCTGTATAATGTAGCCCCTCCCGGCTGGGCCTCTTCCGTGGCCTCCATCTGGCTGGTCGGAGGCTTGATTCTGATGAGCCTGGGCGTTATCGGCATTTACATTTCCAAGATTTATAAGGAAACCAAGCACAGGCCCGCCGTGGTGGTGGCGCGCCGGTATGAGTGAATTATTCCCGTCTCTTTTTTTCTTTCATGATCAACTACCTGATTCTGCACCTGCTGTTTATCGTTTACGCGCTGAATACCGTGCTGGGGCGCATGGCTGCCCCCTACGGCTGGACGGACTGGCGCCGGTTTGCCCTGCTGGCCGGCGTGCTGTTCCTGTTGGGCATTTATGCGGCGGGATGGCAGGTCATGCTGAAAAAATTCAACCTGGGTGTAGCTTATGCCAACCGTTCCGCCGTTGTCATCTGGGGTATCCTGCTGGCATGGCTTTGCCTGGGGGAGGCTCTTTCCTGGACGCTGGCGGCAGGAGCGGCGCTGGTCATCGGGGGTATTATTTTGGTTTCCACGGAGGAGGCGCATGAGTGAGGAATTTTATATTGGGCTGAACCTGTTTTCCGTTTTTCTTGCTTCCTGCACACAGGTGGTTTTGAAAAAGTCTGCCATGAATGACCGGCTGACCGGCCTTGCCTATTTCGTGAATCCGGCCACGATGGCGGCATATTCCGTTTTTTTGGGCTGCTGCCTGCTGACGTTTTACTGCCTGTCCCACCTGCCGATGATTACGGTGAACATGCTGGAATGCTCCGCATATGTATATATCCTTTTGTTTGACCGGATTTTTTTCGGAAAACCGATCACCATGCGCAAAGTGGGCGGCAACGCGATGATTATCGCGGGCATTATCGTCTGCCTGAACCGTTAAGGAAGAGGTTGCAGCCTTTTAGCCCCTCCGGTTTGTTCATCCGGATCGGCTCTTGACTTTCATTTTCCCCGTTCCTAGTATGCGTCCCCGGACAGGGAAAACAGTCTGTAAAGTCAGGGAATTTGCTTATGTTGAAACAGATTTGGAGATGGGTATCGCTTTTTCCTCTGCTCCATCCCGTATGGTTCAACCTGTTGCTTCTGGTTCTGGCCTGGAGCCTTGTGGGCGTGGCGTACCAGTCCAATGACGATCTGGTGATTGCGTCCGTGCTTGACGGATGGGGGGATCCCTCTTATGCGGACGCCCATGTCATTTTCGTCAATCCCCTGTTGACCGGGCTTCTGTTGAAAGCTGCGCCTGTCCTTGGCGGGGTGTCCGTCTGGCCTGTGTTTCTGGCGCTTGCCACGTTGTCCAGCGGCGCGGCCATTTTCACGATGCTGACGGCGCATGCCCGCAAGGCGCGCAGATATGATTTCAATACGCTGGTTCTGCTGCTGGTGTGGCTTCTGATCATGCCGGGCTTTTACGCCGCTCTGCAATTCAGCCATGCCGCCTTTCTGACGGGATTTACAGGTGTGCTGGCGTGTTTGAAGTACGGCTCTTCCTGGAGGGGGTGGTGCGCGGGAGTATTCCTGTGCGTGCTGGGCAGCATGGTCCGGCTGGATGCCGCCCTGGTGTGCGATGCTTTCTGGGGGGCCATCCTGCTGGCAGGCAGCCTGGAAGGGCTCAGGCCGTCCAGGGAAAAGCTGTTTGCCCTCAGTCGTCTCTGGCTGGCTCTGGCCTGTGTGCTCATTGCGTCCTTCAGCCTGAATGAATATAATAAATACGCCCACCGGAATGTGCTGGAGGGATGTGACGTGGCGGCATGGAACCAGGCCCGCGCCCTTCTCTCGGACACGTGTCCCATCAGGCAGGAGAGCGCCTACCAGTGTGAAAAGTACGGCGTGTTCGCCAACGATATCAGGATGGTCCGGATGTTTACCAATTGCGATATGGATGTATTCAATACGGATTATCTGGAAAGGCTTCTGCTGGCGCGGGACGGAGGTGAATTCTGGCCCAGGGCGTGGGCCCGTGGAGAGAAAGCCTTGCATCTGTTTTCATGGGATTCCGTTATGGATCTTCTCCCCTGCTGGATTTTGTTCGGTCTGGCATGCCGCGTTTCTTTCCGGCGCGGGGATTCTCCGGCCCTCGTGTGCTGCGTAGGCTCCCTGCTGGTGCTGATTCTGCTGTATATGGCCAGCATAGACCGCCTGTATTTCCGTGTAGTTTATCCAACGTTCCTGATTGCAGGGCTGTGTCTGCTGTGGTCGGATAAATATCGTCCCATCCGCATCACCTGGACGGGGAAGGGAGCTCTTGCGGGCGGCGTGCCCATGTTCTGCGCGTTCTCCGTTTCTTTGTCCCAGGCGTGCGCCGCCGTGTGGGAGGCTAATCTGGAGTCTTTTTCCCCGGATGCCGGGCGCCTGTTATGCGAGCGGGTGGACCGGGAGCCCGATTCCCTGTTTTGCGTCCAGATGTCCGGCGGCACTATTGACGATCTGGCCCCGGGGCAGTCTGTTTTCCGCAAGGCCTGGAGCTGTTCCCGGAAGAACGTTGTCACGCTGGGCGGCTGGAATTTTCCGTTGAAACCCGTACAGCGGAAACTGAAGGAGATGGGGTGGGAGGGTCAGTCCTCCCTGAACCTGTGCAGGGATAATGTGTACATTGTCTGTCTCACTCCGCAAGGTGACGTTTCCGATATGGACAGCAAGTTCATGGGGATGCTCAGCCGCCATATCTGGGAGCAGCACGGCGTTCGCACAGCCTGGCATCTGGATGAGAATATCCAGGGCGTGCGCGTTTACCGCCTGCGCAAGACATGGTTCCAACCCGGCAGGAAGGAAGCTGCCTCCGTCAGGGAAATGCGGCTCTCCGCAATGTAAAATCCCCCGATGCGCGTTACGCAACGGGGGATGAAAGGAGGGAGGCTGGGGCTTGGCGACGATTGTTAAAAGCGCGGGCCGCCCGGCATGCGTTTGTTCATGCGCTCTTCGCGGAGTTTCGCCTGTTCCGCCGGGGTAAGAAGCAGGAATTCCAGGTCGCGGATGGCACGCTGCTTTTCAGAAGGGTCCTTGATGCCGGAAATCAGGCTTTTCATCTTTTCAAGTGCCGCTACCTGGTCGCCGAGTTCAAAGCAGGCCTTTTCCCGTTCCCACTGTCTTTTAACCAGGAAATCGGCTTTTTCTGCTTCCGCTGTTTTTTTATCGCTGGCGGAGTTGTTTTGCAGCAGAGTCGCTTCCAGGCCGATGCGTTTGTTCCAGAGTTTCCGGAAGTTTTCCACATCCTTTTTCTCCTTGTAGGGAGCCAGCAGTACGCGGTCGAAGATGGTATTGAGATCCATCAGGTTGTCCGGCAGGGTTTCCGAACGGTAGTCTCCAATGTTCAGGTAGGTGCGGATGACTTCGCTGGCTCCGCTTACCATGGGAAGCTGTTCGCCTACATCCTTGGCGTTGGCGGCCACTTCATCCAGCATGGACAGGACGCTGGAGGAAACGTTAAGGTCACGTTCGTTTTTTTCCGCGTCCGCTTTTCTCAGGCAAAGCAGCATCCATTTGCACTGGATTTGAAGGGCTTTTTTAAAGCCGGGAGCTACGTTGTTTCCCGTATTCTGCTTGCGCCAGTTGGAAAAGGCGGTGCTGGGGCTGTCAGGCTTGCTGCTGTTGCCTCCCCTCCCTCCGGAACCCGGCATGCGCATCATGCGGAAGCCGCCCCCGCCTCCCCGGTTCAGCATGCGGGACATCATGCTGGTGGGGTTCAGAAACCGGTCCTTCATGGCATCCACGTAAAGTTTCATGGCGGCGTTTTCCGTGCTGGTGGCCGCGGTAAGGGCGGCCACGGCCTTCTGGATGCGGGAAGAGCTGGTGTTCAGGTAGCCGGCTTTGACTTCCTTAAGCCATTCGGAAGCTTCCTTTCTTGCGGAATCGGTAAGCATTTCCTGAGCCTGGCAGAAGCCGGATCCCAGGAGGAGAAGCACCAGCGCGGAAAGCGCCGGACGTTTGCGGAGCGGGGTGAGGCGTATCATGGCGGTATGAGATTACAAGGTATCCTTACAAACCCCTGTCCCGAAGAAAAGTTGCATCTTTTCTTCAAAAAAGAACGGTTCGTCTTGTTGTGCCGGATGAACGTTTATCCCAGCACTTTGCGGATGCAGGAAGCGCAGATGGATACGGCTTCCTCCATTTCCTCCGGAGAAATGACGAGGGGGGGATTGAAATACAGGACGTCGCCCAGGGGGCGAAGCAGAAGTCCCTGTTTAAGGGCTTCCCTGTAAATCCGGTACCCCAGCCTCTGCTCGGACGGAAAGCTTTTTTTGGTTTCCCTGTTCTCCACCAGTTCAATGGCGTTCACCAGGCCCAGGCTGCGTATTTCCCCCACGTGGGGATGATCCCCCAGGGCCTCCACGATCATCTGGCGGAAAAGAGGGGCCTTTTCCTGCGCCCGGGGAATAATGTGTTCCTCGTCCAGGACCTTCAGCACGGCGAGAGCTGCGGAGCACCCCAGCGGATTGCCGGAATAGGTATGGCTGTGCATGAATGCTTTTCCTTCCCTGTAGTCCGCATAAAAGGCATCGTAAATTTTCTGCGTGGTGATGGTGATGGACATGGGCATATAGCCGCCCGTGAGCCCTTTGGAGACGCACATGATGTCCGGGGAAACGCCGGCCTGGTCGCAGGCGAACATGCTCCCCGTGCGGCCAAAACCGGTGGCGATTTCATCCGCAATGAGGTGCACGTTGTAGGCGTCGCACAGGGAACGCAGTTTCGCCAGATAAGCGGGAGGATACATCCGCATGCCTGCGGAGCCCTGGAGCAGGGGTTCCACCAGCAGGGCGGCGCATTCGTCCCCATGGCGCGCAAAGGCCTCCTGTGCCGCGTCAATGCATTCCGCCTGGCAGCAGCCGCGTTTGTTCCCCTTGGGGCAGCGGTAGCAATCCGGAGCGGGAATGCGCACGATGTCCAGCAGAAGAGGTTTGTAGAGTTCCGAATAAAGGTCCAGGCCTCCTGCGGAGAGGGCTCCCAGGGTTTCTCCGTGGTAGGCGTCGCTCAGGGACATGAAACGTACTTTCTGACGGTTTCCGGTCTGGTAGTGGTATTGGAAACTCATTTTCATGGCGGATTCGATGGATGCCGAACCGTTATCCGAGAAATTGAATTTGCAGAGCCCCCGCGGAATTTTCTTCATCAGTTCTTCACACAGAGTGATAGCCGGCCTGTGTGAGAAGTTGGCGAAGATGACATGCTCCAGGGAATCAAGCTGTTCCTTGATGGCACGGTTGATTTTGGGGTGGGAATGGCCCAGCAGGTTGCACCACCAGGAGCTGACCACATCCAGATAGCGTTTCCCGTCCACATCATACAGGTTGACGCCTTTTCCGTGGTCGACCACGATAGGAGGCAGCGTTTCGTAATCCTTCATCTGGGAACAGGGATGCCAGATGTATTCCAGATCTTTTTTTGACCAGTCGGAGTGATTCATGGCAAAGGGCGCGAAAATGGGACGGACCTTATTTCATACGGACTTCATATCCCAGTTCCGCCAGCATGGCCAGGTCTTCCCGGATGGTGACGCCGGCGGTGGTAAGCATATCTCCGGAGATGGCGGCATTCGCTCCGGACATGAAGATTTTCCTGCCGTGGTCCTTCATGGTATTCCTGCCGGCGGCGATGCGGACGAAGCCGTCCGGCATGATGAACCGCACCAGGGCCACGATGCGCAGCTGTTCTTCCTCTCCCAGGGGGGTCATGTCCGCGTACGGCGTTCCGGGGATGGGGGTCAGAAAGTTGACGGGCATGGATTTGATGCCCAGCGCCGCGATGTCCATGTACATGTCTATCCGGTCTTCCATAGTCTCTCCAAGCCCCATAATGCCGCCGCTGCAAACTTCCAGCCCGGCTTCCAGAGCCCATTTGATGGTTTGCAGTTTGTCGTCGTACGTATGGGTGGTGCAGACATTAGGGAAATTGCGGCGGGAAGTTTCCAGATTATTGTGGTAGCGTGAAACGCCTGCGGCTTTCAATTGCTCGCAGTGTTTCTTGGAAATAAGGCCGTGGGAGGCGCAGAGGGAGATGCCGCAATGTTCGGCGATGTGCCGGTAACTGGCGCAGAGCCGGTCCACGTCTTCATCCGTCAGCCTCTTGCCGGAGGTGACGATGGAGTAGCGCAGAATGCCACGTGCGTCATTGTACCTGGCCCCCGCCAGGAGGGCTTCATCACTTAAAAGGGGATATTCCTCCACTGCCGTGGAGTAATGGGCGGACTGGGCGCAGTATTTGCAGTTTTCCGAACATTTGCCGCTGCGGCCGTTGATGATGGTGCAGAGGTCGAAGACATTCCCGCAAAAATGTTCCCGGATGGCGTTGGCCGCCTGGCACAATTCTTCCAGCGGTTCCCGGCTGAGGGCTATCAATTCTTCTCTGGAGCAGGAACCGCCTCCGAGCACCCTGGAAAGGAGGGATGATGTCAAACTCATGCGTGAAAGACTAACCCCGGCTCCGTTCACGTCAAGGTCAGAATGGCGAAGGAGGCGGATCGTGGAACCTTCTTTCCCGTTCTCTTATTCGGCTACCTGTTCCGGGGCCTTGTAACGCAGGGCCTGGAAGCCGGGCGCGGGTTGATATTCCCTGTCCAGAATGGCGATGGCTCTGTTGATAAGGTCACGGTTTTCTGCGGCGATATTATTTTTCTCTGCGGGGTCTTTCACGATATCGTACACTTCCCAGTTGTCCGGTTTTTTACCGGGAAACAGGTTGCGGCGGATGACTTTCTTGGAGTCGAAACGCACGGCTACCTGGCCGCCGTAGCCTCCCCCTGCCCAGACCAGGGGCTTCCTGTCATGCAGAGCGGATTTTTTGCCCAGAAGGACAGGGGAGAGGTCCGTTCCCAGCGGAGAACCTGCATCCGCTCCTGTCAGAGCGCACAGTGTAGGCATCACGTCCGCATGGAAGGCCGGCTGGGTGATGGTTTTTCCCGGGGCTATTTTCCCAGGCCAGCGGATAATGCCGGGGACACGTATACCGCCTTCATAAAGCTGCCCTTTCAAACCTTTGAGATCGGCTACGGAGTTGAAGAACCGGTGGTCCACCCCCCCTGCATCATGCGTGGTGCCGTTGTCGCTGGTAAAAATGACGATGGTATTTTTGTCCAGGCCACAGGCTTTCAGCGTGTCCAGCAGGCGTCCTACGTTGTGGTCCATCTGGGAAATCATGCCTGCATAGGCGGCCCGGGGGCGGGGATGGGGCAGATAGCCCCGGTTGCCGCGGTAGGGGGATTTGTCCCATTCGCGGGGATAGCGGTCAATCCATTCCTGAAGAGGCTGCATGGCCACATGGGGTTCCAGCGGGGCGTAATACAGGAAAAACGGTTGTTTGCCATGGGCCTTTTCCTTCACAAATTCCAGCATTTTATCCGCAATAAGATCGGAACTGTGTTGTTCCGCGCGGTAGGTGTCCGCCAGAACTTCCCCTTTGGGCTGGGAACCGTGTCCGATAGTGGCGGCTGTCAGGGAAGTGTTGAGAACTTCCTTCTTTCCGTCATTCCAGAGGTATGGAGGATAGTAGGTGTGGCAGGCTTTCTGGTCCGTGTAGCCATAGAACCTGTCCACGCCGTGTTTGTCCGGCGCTCCGGTGGAACCGAAATCCCCAATACCCCATTTACCGAACACCGCTGTGGCGTAACCGGCTTTTTTCATGGCTTCCGGTAGAGTGTAGGTTTCCGTTCTGATGGGCCAGTCTCCTTTGAGGTCGCGCCAGTTTTCGCCCGCGTCCACGCGTTTCAAATCCTGTACGTCGCAGTTGCCCGTATGCTTGCCCGTCATCAGCACATTGCGGGAAGGGGAACAAACCGGAGCTCCGGAATAGAAATAAACCCATCGCTGTCCTTCGGAGGCCAGCTTGTCAATGTTCGGGGTTTTAATTTTTTTCTGGCCGTAGCAGCCCACTTCCGCCCAGCCAAGGTCATCCGCATTGATGAGAACCACATTGGGCCGTGCCGCTTCCGCCACGGACAGCATCAGCAGGGAAAAGGCGGTAGAGAGAGTGATATTGTAAAATGTGACCATACGGTAATAATAACGGAGAAACACTCTTCCTTGTTTCAAAAAATAGTTTCGTTTTCCTTACCGGATGCCGGATGAGATGCTCACAGGGTGAGCCTTTCGGATTCCTTTTATTTCGGATTATTTATTTATTCGCGCCGTTCCTGTTTGTCCGGTTCCTTTTTATTTATATTTTTATATGGAATGATGAATCATAAATATTTGTGGCAGCAATTTGCTTGTCGGACAGGTCATAAACCGGCTGCAAGGCTATTTCATATCATTCCGGCCAGATTTTTTGATGTTTTTCTTAAGATGCTTAACTGGGAATTCAGGATGAAAATAATTCTGGGTGAAGCATTTTTCAATGAAATAGTGCTTTCTTGAGAAGGTGGGCGGATTTACAATCCGGAGTCAAGCTGTAACTCTAAGAGAAAAGAACTTGCAACGTCGTTTCTTTACGTATCAGGGCCTCTTACGTAGCACAGAAATTTGCCTGGGCTCACCCTGGTGACGGGAATACGGGAAATTGCTACGATATCCGGGCCTGAAGTAGAATTTTGGCAAACCCTCTTTTATAGAGTTCGTTGCATGTTGAAGCGGAGTCACGTTTCAATAACCGTATAAAGAGCGGCACTTTCCCTGAGAACAAGAGTTTTTTTCTTTTACTGTCCGTAACGGATTGTAAATCCGCTAGAAAAAGGCGTTCCGATTCATTGGTTTAATTTCAGGGCTGAAGGAGAACGATGGATGCCGGTTTTAACAATTCTGTGGAGAAATTCATTCGTTAATTTACAGGAATTTTCTTTGGGGATGCATGAGGAGCCAATGTCAGATTTTTATTATAAATGAATTGTAAAAAAAATAGAAAAATTCCCTTGTGGTGGGGGATAATAATTTGGGCAGTACTTGTACTGCTTTTTTTTGCTCCTGCCGTGTTTGGAGGAAAGGTTTTAGCCCCGGTGGATTGTGTGGAATGCCTGTTCAAACCATTCGCAACTCAGCCAATGGAGGAAGTCCATAACCAATATAACGTAGATGGGGCTTCTCAATATTTACCTTATAGCTGGGCGATGCAGCAGTCCTGGCAAAGTGATGGGTATATGGGATGGAACCCTTATACTCACAATGGGACTTCACTGCCGGAAAATACCATGTTAAGCCCGGGGGATTGGCATCATTGGTTATTTGGTTTTCTTCCTTTCTGGACGGCATGGGATGCGGGAATCTTGCTGCAGTTTTTTATCGCAGGGCTGGGGATGATCATTCTACTGAAATCCAGGGGAATTCCCATTCCGTACGTATTGCTGGGAGCTGTGAGTTTCAGTTTTTATTCCCAGTTTATTATGTGGATATATGACCGGTGGCTTGGTGGAATAATCTGGGCGCCGTTGATTGTCTGGTCCCTGTTGGAAGGGAGAAGGAAAAACAAATGGGTGCATCTTCCCTCTATTCTCTTTATTGCTCTCGGATTCAGAGGAGGCCATTTGCAAGCGTGTCTCTTTGTTTTTCTTTTGGTGCTGTGCGTGTTTCTTGCGGATTGGTGGAAACGGGCAGACCGCTGGTCCTGGAAAGTTTTTCTGAAATCATCATCTTTTTATTTGATCTCCGGATTTTTGGCGGCGTTGCTTTCCTTGGATGTTTTTGTGGACACCCTGCCGCGCATGGAAGGCTGTAAAAGCTTGCCGTTTGTCTGGGGGCTGGAAAATATTCCTTTTCTGGCCACATCTGTGATGCCGACGCTCTTCGGCATTCCTCAGACAATCAGTATTTCCAAAGTGATTGGCGCTGATTTATTCGATATCAAATTTGGTGGAGGAGTTGTTTTTGTGCTGGCTGTTCTGGCATTGTTTAACCGCCGGGCACCGTTGACCGCCAAGTTTTGTTTTCTTGTCAGTTTAATTGTTTCATGCACACCTCTTTCCACTTTCCTCTATTCACGCTCCACGGTTGTGATGGCTTTTGGAATGAGCTGGCTTGCCGGATGGCAGTTATTTGACCTTAGGCGGCATCCGGTTCTTCCTATCTGGCGCAGACTTGCATGGTGGGGAATTGGAATTTTGTGTATATGGCTTGCCGTATCGGTGGCAGTTCAGTGTTTCCATGAACCATTGCTGTTAAAATTACATAGCTTTATTGACGGAAACATAACGACTTCTCAGCAAAAATACCGTCATTCCTGGTATTTGCTCAGAAGCGAGCGTCTCCTGGACCAGCTGATGATTTGGGATTGGCGCAATGCCTTATTGATTTTACTGGTCAGCGTAGGGGGCTGGGCCTGTTCCCGCCTGAATATATCCAGCCGTTATCCGAAGTGGTGGGCAGGACTTGTGGTATTATGTACCTTTGGGGAACAAATAGTGTTTTCTTCTTCATGGATTGCCTATTCCGACAAACCGGAAAGCGGCTATCTTTATAAAGAACCGGAATGGATGTCCGAGTTTCGCGGACATGTGGGGGATGGTGCCGTTGTTATCGTCAATCCTCATAATGACTTGGATTTTTTATGTACTAATCATTTATCCACATATGGAATAAGGCTGGCCTCAGGTTATGAAACGGTGCAGCCCAGATATCTGAGACCTTTGTCGGATGGACATTATTATCCGAAAGATTATGCCATGGCCGGCATTTCTCATTTGTTGTGTGATGCCAAAGCCGGAAGGCCGTCTTTTGACGGGTGGAATCTGGTTCAGGAAACGGAAGATTTCTTCTTGCTGGAAAATCCCTTGTACCGTGGACGCTATTTTGTCCGAACCCAGGGGGAAAAGAATCATTTTTCTCCTGTTGTTCCGGATTGGAGAACGAATAATAAGATCCATGTCACTGTGCCGCCAGGAACAAAGGAATTGTCTGTTCTTGAGAGCTATTCCAGGGGATGGAGCGCCCGCTCCGGGAAGGGGGAAGAGCTTCCTTTATCCAGTACTGAGCGCTATTCTATTCTTGTTTCTGTTCCGGATTCGGAACAGCAGACGGAAATCCTCCTGCAGTACCATACGCCTTACCGTGAATGGTATTACAGCATGATGGGGGGAACTGCTCTGTTTCTGCTTGTGGCGGCTCTCTTGCAGCGGCGCGTTAATATCAGGACGGAAAAGGAGGGATAGGGGTCCGTCTCTCCGTCTTTTTGGGTTTCATGAAATAGCGGTCAGGGCAGGATGATGCTTTCTACCGCGGTACGTATGGTTTCATCGCCGAATTGGTCCAAGACATGTTTCAGAAAGCCCTGGGCAATCATTCTGCGCGCCGTCTGTTCCGGAATGCCCCGTGAAAGCAGGTAGAAAATTTCTTCCGGGGAAATGGAGGAAGTGGCGGAACCGTGCGAACACTGCACTCTGTCCGCCAGGATTTCCAGGCCGGGAATGGAGTTGGCTTCCGCTCTGGGGCTGAGAATGAGATTGCGGTTGCTTTGATAGGCGCTGGTGTCATGCGCGCCTTCCGCCACCAGGATCATGCCGCTGAAAATGCTGCTGGCTTCATCGTCAAGCACATTGGCATAAAGCAGGTTGCTGGAGGCTCCGCGGTAAAGGTGCTTCTGGCAGGTCCTCTGGTCCAGCTCCTTGTTTTCCTTCAGATGGTTGGCGGAAAGCAGGCGGACTCCTGCGCCGTCTCCGTTCAGGATGCAGACCGTCTCCTGCCTGGCCCAGGCTGCGCCGGGATGGCTGACGAGATGTTCCATTTCCGCGGAATCATCCGCCATAATATGGGAAAGCTCCACGGCACGGGAACGGCTGTTAAGTTCCTGAACCAGCGCGTATTTGACAGATGACGCGGAGGAAAGGTGGTACTGCTGGAGCGCTCCGCAGAATTGGCGGCCATGGTCTGCGCTAAGGTGGCGTTCCAGAATGTGCAGGCGGCTTCCGGTTTCCGCAATGAGCAGCGTAGAGGGAAAAACGGCCACGTTATCTCCGGAAATGAAGTGGAGTATTTCCAGAGGGGGAGAGATTTCCCTGTCCGCCATAATAACCAGCCCGTTGTGCTGGAGAGCCGTAGTCAATGCCGACAATTTCTCGGAACCGAGCGTTTCCGTCTCTGTTTCCAAATATTTCCGGGCGGTATCCGGGCATTGGAGCACAAAGTCTTCCATATCCATTACGGAAAGCCCTTCCGGAAGCTCTTCCGGGATGGACACGGGGAGCCCGTTGGCGTAAACAATGCGGAGGGCCTCCGGCATGGAGGCATGTTCCCTGATGATGGGGGACAAGGCTTCCGGCGCCACAGGAAGGGCCGCTTCAGCATGTTCCAGGGATTCGTTTCCGGGGGTGCCGAAACGCCAGGATTCCATGCGGCGGGAAGGTTCCGGAAGCCGTTCCGCCTGTTCCAGGGCATGGCGGCGCCGGATTTCAAACCATGCGGGAAGAAAGCCTGCGGAAAATTGTTCTTCGTTAAACAAGTGGTTCATTATTTCCCTCCTTATCCGATGCTGTCTTCCATTTCCAGATCAATGAGCCTGCGCAGCTCCACAGAGTATTCCATGGGGAATTCCTGAACGAGGTCGTTAATGAATCCATTGACGGCCAGAGACATCGCTGCAGCTTTCGGGATGCCCCGCTGCTGCATGTAAAAAAGCATTTCTTCAGAGACCTGGGAGACGGATGCCTCATGCTGCACCGTGCCTCCATCCCCTTTTACCGTGATGGCAGGGTAGGTGTCCGTACGGCTGTTGGCTGCCAGAAGTAGGGCGTCGCATTCCGTGTTGTTCCTGCACCCCTTGAGCCCTTTGCCCATGATTACCTGGCCCCGGTAGCTGGCTCGCCCTTCGCCGATGCTGATGGATTTGGAAACGATGTTGGACGTAGTGTCGTCCGCCGCATGGATCATTTTGGCCCCCGTATCTTGATGCTGGCCCGTGTTTGCCAGAGCGATGGAGATGACTTCCCCCCGCGCGCGCCTGCCTTTGAGCACCACAGCCGGGTATTTCATGGTGAGGCCGGAACCAATGTTGCAGTCTATCCAGCGGATTTCCGCATCTTCCATGGCAAGACCGCGCTTGGTGACCATGTTGAAGACATTGGAGGACCAGTTTTGCACGGTGACGTACTGAATTTTCGCGCCCTTGAGCGCGACCAGTTCCACAACGGCGGAGTGGAGGGTGGAAGTTTCAAACTGGGGTGCCGTGCATCCTTCCATGTACATGAGTTCCGCACCTTCATCCGCAATGATGAGAGTTCGTTCGAACTGCCCGAAATTTTCCGAGTTGATTCGGAAATACGCCTGGAGAGGATGTTTGAGTTTAACCCCTTTGGGTACGTAAATGAAGGAACCTCCGGAAAATACTGCGCTGTTCAGAGCGGAAAATTTGTTGTCTCCCGTGGGAATGACTTTTCCAAACCAGGGCCGGAAGACATCTTCATGGTGTTTCAGGCCTTCCGTGGAGTTGACGAAGATGACGCCCTGGCTGCGGAGTTCCTCCTTCATGTTGGAGTAGGCGGATTCGGAGTCGTACTGGGCTTCCACGCCCGCCAGAAACTGGCGTTCCTGTTCCGGAACGCCCAGGCGTTCGAAGGTGCGCTTTACATCCTCCGGCACGTCGTCCCAGCTTCGTTTGGGCCGTTCTCCGTCGGAGAGGTAGTAGCGGATTTGGGAGAAGTCTATTTTTTTAATATCCGGAGAAGCCCAGTGGGTGGGCATGGTCTTGCTTTCAAAAACGGCAAGCGCGTTTTTGCGGAACTGGCGCACCCATTCCGGGTCGTCCTTGACGTCGCAGATGTAGTCAATAGTGGCCTCCGTCAGGCCGTATCCGGCATCAAATTTATGGCGTTCCGGGAAGGAGAAGTTTCCCTTGCTCCGGTCGAAGTCAAACAGGTTCTGTGTGTTCCCGTTCTCTGACATGTCAGGTGTATCGCTCATGATTGATTGCCGGATTGGCGGCGTTATGCCTTTTCCGCTGTTTCCGCTTCTTTCAGGAACTCGTATCCCCTGCTTTCCAGTTCGTCCACCAGTTCTCCGCCTCCGGTCCGGACAATCCGCCCGTCAGCCAGCACGTGGACCACATCCGGACTGATGTAGTCCAGCAGGCGTTTGTAGTGGGTGATGACCAGGAAGCTCCGGAAAGGGGAACGCATGGAGTTGACTCCTTCCGAGACAATGCGGAGGGCATCTATGTCCAGGCCGGAATCCGTTTCGTCCAGAATGGCATAGAGGGGATCCAGGAGAAGCATTTGCAGCACTTCATTGCGCTTTTTCTCTCCTCCGGAGAAACCTTCGTTAACGGCGCGTGACGTGAATTTGCGGGCCATGCCGAGCTGGTCCATTTTTGCATAGAGCGTTTTGTAGAAGGTGACCGCATCCAGTTCCTCCCCATGGGGCATGCGGGCCTGCATGGCCGCACGAAGGAAGTTGGCGTTGGAAACGCCGGGAACTTCCATAGGGTACTGGAATGCCAGGAAGAGCCCCGCCCTGCTGCGTTCGTCAATGCTCATGTCCAGCAGGTTCTGTCCGTCCAGCCAGGCTTCCCCCTCCGTTACCTCATAGTCCGGATGTCCGCAAAGAACTTTGGATAAAGTGCTTTTCCCGGAGCCGTTGGGCCCCATGATCGCATGCACCTCTCCCTTGGGAATTTCCAGATTGATGCCTTTAAGTATTTCCGTGCCTTGCACGTTGGCGTGCAAATTTTTAATGACCAGACTCATGATGATGAAAGAGAGTTAGCCCTGCGGCGTGGTGATGGAACCCCTCAGGGTGATTTGGGCTTCTTCCACGCACACGTCGTCGGGCAAGTTGATGAATTCCTTCAGGTCCACGCCTTCCTTGATGGTGATGTCGTAAATGCGTCCGGTCCGGGTGTCCTGGAAGTGTCCGTGCTCAACGAGATTGGGACAGAAACGGGAAGAACTGCGTTCAAAGTTGACCTGATTGACCAGGCCGTGGTTCACCAGCGCCTCCAGGCAGTTATAAACGGTGGCCAGGGAGATGCTGGGGAGTTTTTTGCGTACCCGCTGGTAAACTTCATTGGCTGTTGGATGATCCCTTTGTTCCAGAAGAACCTGATAAACTTCCTGCCTTTGCTTGGTAAGCCTCAACCCGGAAATGACCGGCAGGGTAGAGGCGGTGCGGACGGCCTGCTTGGAATCTGTTTTGGGATTCATATCTTATTTTTCATGCTCTGCGTGGATAGTGGGGGAGGGGCTATTGTTTTGCAAGAACAATTCCTGTTATTTATTGGAGCGCGGAGAAGGACAGAAAAAGGGGCGGTCATCCCTGTGGATGGCCGCCCCTGCAGGGAGATAGAGTAATCCGTATTTTAGTTGGCGGCTTCAGATCCTTCCGGAGCCACATTGACGCGGCGGCCTTCGCGGTCAAAGAACACGCGGCCGTCCACCAGGGAGAAGATGGTGTAGTCACGGCCCATGCCTACGCCCTTGCCGGGGTGCCACTTGGTGCCGCGCTGGCGGATGATGATGTTGCCCGCGATCACTTCCTGTCCGCCGAATTTTTTAACGCCGAGGCGCTTGCTGCGGGAGTCGCGACCGTTCTTGACAGAACCTTGACCTTTCTTGTGAGCCATAAGATAATAAAAATTAAGGGTTGAAATTAGGCGTTGATAGCAGTGATTTCCAGCTTCGTCATGGCGCGGCGGGAACCTTTTTTCTTGTGGAAGCCCTTGCGGCGCTTAAATTTGAAAGCGATGATCTTTTTGCCGCGGAACTGGCTGACCACCTTGGCGGAGACCGTAGCTCCTTCCACCATGGGGGTGCCGACGGTCACTTTTCCGTCATTTTCCACCATAAGCACCTGATCGAAGCTTGCTTCGGCCCCCTCTTCGAGGGTATTGATGCATTCAACGTCGATCACGTCGCCCGTCTGGACGCGGTACTGCTTGCCACCTGTTTTGAAAATTGCGTATGCCATTGCTATCACTGTTAAGGTTCGCCCGCAGATGCGGGAGCCGCAATAAACCATATGACTTTATTTTAGACAAGCAAAATTTCATGGAAAAATGAGCGAATGGCATAAAATTTTTAGAAACGGCCCCGTTTTGACTCATTCCCCGGAGGAAATGAGGGAGCTGGGGAGGCAAATAGGTAAAATTTTAATGCCCGGCGAAATTCTGGGCGTGGTGGGTGAGCTGGGGGCCGGAAAGACGCACCTGACCCAGGGCATTATGGAGGGGCTGGGGAGTTCCGAGGCGGCTGCCAGCCCGACATTTTCCCTGGTGCATGAGCATGCTGACGGACGCCTGCCGGCATGCCATTTTGATTTTTACCGGCTGAAGGATGAGTCCGAGCTGACCGGCATAGGGTGGGAAGAGTATCTGGACGGAGAGACTGTGCTCATTGTCGAATGGGCCAACCTGTTTCCGGAAGCGCTGCCGGAAGAAACCTCATGGCTGCTGCTGGAACATGAAGGAAGCTGCCTGCGCCGCGTGTCTCTGGCTCCTGCGGAATAAAACGGAGATCAGTACCCGATGCTTTGAGAAAACGCTTTATCAAAGCCGGGGCTGAGCCAGATGGTATTATGCATGGCTCCGGGGAATTCCTGGTAACTGACCGGTACGGAGAAACAGTCCCGGAGCCGTTTGGCGTGGTGCGGAGGAATGACTTCATCCGCTCCCGCAGCCAGGATGCTGACAGGGCAGGCGACTTTGGGCGCGGCCAGGTCTGACCGGAAGTGGTCCGGAAGGAGAAGCCTGACGGGCAGGTATGGGAAGAGACCGCGGGCAGTTTCCAGAAGGCTGTCAAAAGGGACCAGCAGCACCAGTTTTTTCACGTGTCTGACGGAGGCTACCTGGGTAGCGACTCCGGAACCGAGGCTTTGCCCGACCAGGATGACGTCGTCCGGCGTTCTTCCGGTTTCCTTCAGCACGGAGTCAAGAATAGCCAGGGAGTCTCCCATGATATCCTGTTCCGTAGGAGAGCCGGTGCTGAGCCCGTACCCGCGGTAATTGAC
>OLOD01000122.1_pt1 | contig 58739 bp, 29 predicted proteins | sample 1671921 | NCBI WGS metagenome assembly OLOD01 (sample SAMEA3136626, study PRJEB25190) | human gut metagenome | biome: human gut; feature: human-associated habitat; material: faeces | place: Austria | collected 2013
TAAGCGTTTTTGCAGTCCGGATTTTTATGGGTGTTCATGAGAGCTGTCGACACGGACTATTACAGGCCGTGTTCCGTCGGGGCATGATAATATGACAGTCGACTGATCGTTGGGCGTGGCGCATTTGAGGTGGCTTGCCATTGCCGAGCATATCATTTCCCACAGGCGAGGACAGAATCCGGCAGGGCATCTCTCACCGGCTGAAAATGAGAAGTCGTCACCAGATTTGAACAATTCACAAGGGCCGGAGTCCGGGTCGTCGAGAAATAGAGCCTGAAGGTCAAGATGGCATTCGCGTCGCAAAACCGTCACACGACATCCGTTGACGAGAGGCATCGTCATGGCTGTGTGCTTGGAGTCAGACCTTCCGGTTGCGAAAGCTGAAACGCCGTTCATGCCTAAAGCCCCGACTGCGAGCGATGCTATCTTGCAAAAGTGTCTTCGGTTTATAATTTGTTGTTTTACAAATAGTTCCATTTATTGTCAAGGCATGTCTGGAATGGGTGGCTCTGCCATGCACGCCTGTCGATTGTAATGCAAAGTTAAGTTATTTGGAGGAAACAATGGATATAATTCGCGGATATAATTTGAGTAGGATAATTGAAAATAAAGTTGGAAATAATTTTCATAAAACAGAAAAAACACTTAAATTTGCACTCACAAAAACAGCCAAAAGCCGGTTGCGCCATTGATTTGGTTCGGGACACCGGATATCGTGATGCAATCCTCATGAAGAAGGCTGGAAAAATACATGCGGCAGTAGCTCAGTTGGTAGAGCATCAGCTTCCCAAGCTGAGGGTCGCGAGTTCGAGCCTCGTTTGCCGCTCGTGTTGAAAATCAGATAGTTAGTAGATACTCTGGCTGTCTGGTTTTCTTTTTTTGTCGGGGAGGAATTTTGATATCGTGATTGGTGGTGTGTTCATGAGATAGTGAAATCTGTCTATAATTTTCAGATTTTGTGTTTGTGTTTAATCAAATGTTAGAATAGGGAAGATTCTGAAAAATATTAGTTGTTTAAATTTTTTATGAAAAGCCCCCGACAATAACATTTTTTTATTATCTTTGCGGAGAATCAGAGTGAAGAGTCACCGACGGTTCAACATTTTATTTTTAATAAAAGGTGTTATTGAAATTTTATCTATCATTATCAAACTTGGCGGTTTTATAATGCAGTGAAGATAAAGTTGGCAATAGCACCTGCATCGGTAGCATATACCCTGTCGTGACTGACAGTTTATATAGCTCTATCGGTGTGGGGCTATTGTTTTATCCACTGCATAGGTACGCCAAGACCTGATAATGAGATAAAACAAGATACATTCCTCACACCTTTTTTTGTTTATACCTTAAATCTCAATGGAGGATGAGAGAGTAGCTAATCAATCATGTGGTTTTGGATTATAGTGGTAGCTTGTGTAATAGGTGCAATAATAGGTTTTTTCAACTCTAATGGGGAAGATTCCGGAAGTGATGCTGCTCAAGGAGCTTTAGCTGGTGGATGCATGGCTGCAAGCTGTCTTGCCCGTTTGGCAATAATGGCATTAATTATTATTGGAATATTATGGCTTTTCAGCGTTATTTTTTAATTCCCATATATCTAAATAATTGTTGATAATGTGAAGAAGATATTAACAATAGCTGGATATGGAATAGGAATAGTATTAGTGATGATATGTTTCGCATATTCCATAAAAATGTGGATAACAGACACAAAGCTCGCTATAATTCGATTATGTGAGAGTGTCTGTTTGTGCTTGATTATAGGACTATTAATATTTAGTCATCTATTAATCAGTGACAAACAAAAGTGCAATTGGAAATTATACAGCATAATCGAAAGAAATGCTATTATTAATGGAATTTTAGGGATTATGTACTTAATTTTAGGAATTGCAGATTACAACGATACGAATAGTTGGAGTGGGTTAACAGGGTTAGGTCTTATTTTTATATGGTCTTATCTTGCAATAATGCTGGCATCAAAAAATGCGTTATTTATTTTGCGTTCATCCTATATTATTCCTTGCATTCGGGTTGCATCAAATATTTATGCGATGAGTCTTAACGATTGGGTTGTAAACTCTTATGGGGATTTAGCAATTGTGATATGGTGGTTGCTTATTATAGCTCTCCTAATTAAAGGTTTGATAAGCACTTTTGGGCCAAAATATAAAGAAGCTTTTCCAAAAACGGAAGTATCATATCTGACAGTCCTAGCAGTTGTCATACTTGGTTTTATGATTCTTGCAGCTCCAAATATTGAATTAAACTTGAGATTGCCTTTTACAAATACTGAATTATTACATAACTCAAAATGAAAACATTCTTACAAATAATATTTCTGACGTGTCTGTCTGCTCTATGTTCATGCAGTTTCATAGAAGAAGAAAAACCTTATCAGGTTTATTGGGAGGAGAATAACCTTTGCGTAATTTTATCTCGACCATCAGTCGGAATTGCAGGTCCAAATAAAGTGGATTGGGGTGGTGTAGAAATGTCAGATGTTAGTGATGATATATATAGATCCATTATTAGGTCGGATGTAACAGGAAATATTTTTATATGGGTAAGATTTAAACGTACTGAAACGGATAAGTATGGAAACCAAACTTATGATTATGATGATTTCCCAATTGTGACTATTCCCATGGATGAAGCAAAAAAATATAGGCATGGTTATTACTTAGACCAAAATTATCACATTACTTCAAAAATAGCAGAAACGGCTCTTTCTTCCGTGAATATTATCTCTTTTAATTCAGATGGCACAATTACATACAAAGAAGGCATAAAGCCGGAGGATTTCGGCAATCCCACTATTTCAAGTGCTTCTCAACAAAGTCAAAGAACAGATAGCATTTATATTGATAGTAAAACTGGGAAACCTATAAAAAAGCCACAGAACCCTGACAGTACAATATATGGCATTACTTATGAACAATATCAAATTCGATTAAGGAATGAAGAAAATATAAGGAAAAGGGCTGAATCATTACGAAATTAGTATCAGTCGAATGAAAATTTATTCGGATGGAATTCGGTCGGCATTCGACGTGTGCCTGACTTCGTTTTAAAATGACCTTAAAATCTCTTACTCAGAGCTAAGAATCACAAAAATTCGAACGAATAATAACATCACCGGTGTGACTGCGCCAATTCAATGACAATTATAAATTACAGAATCTATGGAAAATGAAATTGCTATTTTCAATGAATTTTTGGAATGGTTTAGCGGGGCCATAGGCAAGACCTATGATGATTCGAATGATATTCCATCTAGGCGATATGCGTTGCTACTCGGCACTTCCCCAACAACACCATCAGGTGGCTACAACTTTTATTTCAATCGACGCATTGATGCTGCAGTGGAGTTATATAACAGTGGTAAAATCAGTAGAATCATTGCAAGTGGGGGTGATTACCGAGGTATGCATAAGTATGGTTGCAATGAGCTTACTGCCATGTGCGATTCATTGGTGAAAAGAGGTGTGCCTGCTGATTCCATTATATTGGATTATGGTGGCACACGCACAATCAATTCAATCATGAATGCGAAGCAGCTCACGGACAGCGTGACGCTCATTTCTCAGGAATATCATAACGAGCGTGCATTGTATCTCTCGAAGCATTATGGCCTTGATGCGATTGCCTATAATGCTAAAATCAATCCGAAAGAAAATCAAAAATATATCACGGGAGATGCTTGCGAGAGTGAAAATGATTTGTGAAATGTTGACTCAGTGAAATTCAATTAAAAATGAAGAAGTTACTGTTGTTTTTATTGGTGCTTACCGCTTGTCAGAACGACAAAATGATGAATAGTCAGAAGGATAAAGTGGTAAATAAGGGTGTGCCTGAATTTTTTGGAGAGGGAAGTGCCGTGGTGAATCTGACAAATCATCCAAACGGCTATGACATTTCGATTTTAAAGACCAAAGACTTGTGCCTGTGGCATTTTGAGAGAGGCGACAGCATTAACCGATATTTGGCATTGCACGGACTTCCGTCAGATATAGAGCTCACAGCAGATACCTGCTCTATGGAAATTGACCTGCCGACAAAAACTGAACTGACAGGACGTTTCGGTGAATGTTTCTTTATGGATGTCAATTTTGATGGCGAGCCTGATTTTATCGTGCCATATATAGGCTATAACACCACTTTATTTGCATGTTTTGATTTAGTCAACGGCAATTGGAATGAACCGTGCATAGGTTTCCTTGCTCCAATGGATAAAGAACCTTTTATAAATTTTGTCGCGGGAGAATATGGCGAGACTAAGTTTGATTATGAGAATAAATCAATATACATTTCCAGGCAGACCGGAGCTGGCTCAATCGTCCAAATTTGGGTTTCGATGGTGGAGAGTCCATACGAGCATCCATCTTTAAAGGTTACAAAACGAGTTGAAACCGACTACTATCCGAATATGCAGGAAACACATATCGCTACATACGAATTACAGGGAGATTCTTTAAAACAAGTGTCCTTTGAAATTGAGAAGTGGGACTAAGGGCATCTTCAGTATATTGTAACAGGCTGCATAGAGGTCTGAGACTGTAGAAAGGAAGCTCTTCTCAAGCTGAGGGGCGCGAGTTCGAGCCTCGTTTGCCGCTCATGTTGAAAAATCAGATAGTTAGTAGATACTCTGGCTGTCTGGTTTTCTTTTTTGTCGGGGAGGAGTTTTGTATTATCGCACTTTTTGTGGTGTTGTGGCTATTATCTTTGCATTAAAATAGCTTCAGGCGAAAATTAATGTCAAACATAACATACAGAACTCCACAAACTATGAAAAGCCATCTCAATCCTTCGAAGAAATCAGATAATATCCTCCCGGTATCGAAAAAGTTTTATGAAGATTTGCGGACAAGGGTAGCGGATACGTGTGGTCTTATCGGTAAACCGTTACTGTTCGTCCGGGCGATGGCTGTGATTGACGGGTATATTCTTGAAAATAAGTTTCCTGTAAAGGCTTGTGAAAAAGAAGAGATGTTGATTTTTACATTGTTGCATTCTGAAATCGACAAGGCGATGTCGCGTTCGGCTGCGGCGCGCAAGCGTAGGATGTCGAAAGGCGACCGCAATGAAAAAGCCGGAAAAATGTCGAGTCAGACTGGTAGTGCCGATAAGAATGAAGGCTTGGCTCTCAATACGCTCAACCGCAGCGAGCGACGCCGTATCGAGCGTGAAGACAGGCGTTTGGCTCGCCGAAAGTCAAAACAGGCGGCACGTCTGCGAACGAGAGTGGAAGTTGATTAGGATAATTTTGAGCGGTCGGAATTTTGTCGGTTCGTGGAAATGTCGTACTTTTGTAATCCGTTATGAAATACGGTTTTGACAACGAGAAATATCTCAAAATTCAGTCCGAACACATTAAGGAGCGTATAGCCCAGTTCGGCAACAAGCTTTATCTCGAACTCGGAGGTAAATTGTTTGATGACCACCATGCGAGCCGTGTGCTTCCGGGTTTTCAGCCTGACAGCAAGCTCCGTATGCTCAGCCAGCTCAGCGATCAGGCAGAGATCGTGATTGTGATCAGCGCGCTTGACATCGAAAAAAACAAGGTGCGCAATGACCTTGGCATCACCTATGACATGGATGTGTTGCGTCTGCGCGAGGAGTTTCAGAAACGCGGTTTCCTTGTCGGGTCGGTAGTGGTTACCCACTACAACGGCCAGAGCAGTGCCGATGCTTTCCGTCAGCGACTCGAACGCCTCGGCATCACCACCTATTATCACTACACCATCGAGGGCTATCCGACCAATGTCGATCTCATTGATTCTGACGACGGTTTCGGACGCAACGACTATGTGGAGACTTCGCGTCCGCTTGTCATCGTCACCGCCCCCGGTCCCGGCAGCGGTAAGATGGCAGTATGTCTCAGTCAGCTTTACAATGAGCACAAGCGTGGCATAGAGGCCGGTTATGCGAAGTTTGAAACCTTCCCGGTGTGGAGTCTCCCGCTCAAGCATCCTGTGAACATTGCCTATGAGGCTGCTACGGCCGACCTCAATGATGTCAATATGATAGACCCCTTCCATCTTGAGGCGTATGGCAAGACTGCTATCAACTATAACCGAGACATTGAGATATTCCCTGTCCTTAACGCTCTTTTCGAAGGCATCTATGGCGAAAATCCCTACAAGTCGCCTACTGATATGGGAGTCAATATGGTAGGGTTCTGTATCAATGACGATGAGGTCTGCTGCCGTGCTTCGAAAGATGAGATTATCCGTCGCTACTACACTGCGCTCAATCGTTTCGCGCAGGGGGACGACAATGAAGGTGAGGTCAACAAGATCGCCCTTCTTTTCAAGCAGGCCAAGATTGACACCTCTTATCGCCGCCCGACGGTTGCTGCCCGCGAAAGAGCCGAGCGTAGCGGTGTGCCGTGTTCGGCCATCGAACTTGCCGACGGAACTATCATCACGGCTGAGACAAGCTCTCTGCTCGGACCGAGCGCGGCTCTCATACTCAATGCCGTGAAATATCTCGCCGGTATAGATCATTCGGTCAAACTTATTCCGCAGGCTATGATCGAACCGATACAGAATACGAAAATAAACTATCTGCGCAGCCGAAATCCGCGGCTACACACCGACGAAGTGCTCGTGGCTCTCTCTGTGTTGAGCACCGATGACGAGAATTGCCGTCGCGCGCTTGAAAAACTCCCTGAACTCAACGGTTGTCAGGTACACTCGACTGTGATGCTCGGCGAGGTCGACCATAAGATATTCAAGAAACTCGGCGTAGGTCTTACCTGCGATCCGGCAAAGAAGAAAAAGTAAGCCTCCTCCGAGAAGCTCAGGTATATAATACAAGTAGGATATATAAATCCGGCAATCTGCCATTCGGGTGATTGCCGGATTTATATGTATTTATATGGATTTCAGTGTGTCAGTCTATGCGGTGAAGGATGTCGGTCAGGGTTTCGCCAAGGCCGATTGTATAGCCCTGAGAGACAAAAACGACGCGGTTGAATGTGTCGGCTACGATGAAAATCGGGCGTTCTGATGTCGTAAGGTTCAGATTGGTTGCGATTTCATTGAGATTTGTCGAATTGATGTCTGTGCCGAATACCACGTTTGCCGGAAGTGACGGAAAACGGCTTCGGTCAAACCTCTGTGCCTCATTTTCGTCAGCGAACAGTAGTATCATTTTATTGCCACGTTTCTCGAATTCGGCTGCTGTTGCAGATATGTCGTTTAGATTATGGGCTGTCGGCTCATGATTCGGCTGGATGAGTCCGACGATATAGTAGCCTCGTCCTGTCGTCGAAAGCAGACTTTTGTCAGTGCCGGTTTCGAGATCGTGATACAGGTTTTCTGAATTGAATGAGCCTATTACCTGAACATCTGTGCTGTCCTGTCGGATTTTAAGGGAGCGTTCAGTAGTTGTTCCGGCTGTTATGTTGAAGAAATCTGCCCGTGCGAGCACGCCGCCGTCGGCCATGCGCTGGCCGGTGATAAGGACGTAGCGCCCCTCGTCAAGTTCCGGGCCGCGTCCGGTTATCGATTTGTACGTGTCGCTTTCTTCATATTCGAGCAGTCTGGGCAGTCCGTTTTCAATTTTTGACAATGTGAACTGTGAGTAGTATTTCGGGTCGACTGTTCTGCCGAATGGGTCGAACGAGAGATTAAGCCGACCTTTTGGCGATGATGGAGAGAGTGTTTCGTCAGTGAACTTCACATCGTTCCAGTTGCCGTTTTCGTCGGCGTATTGCGTCTTCCCCGTCACCGGGTCAATGCGCGAGGCGATACCCATGCTGCGGGCTGAGGCAACAAAAAATATGCCGAGTGAACGGCTGTCGGCCATACGGAGGTTCCAGACGGCCTCAGGCGACATCGGTATGCCGGGTTGATTCCAGACTGTATCGGTAGCTATGTTGTCGCGACACCAACTGACCCATTCCTTAGGGTTGGAACGGTAGCGCCGGGCATCTTCCTGCGAGATTTTTGAGCGGAAAAAAGCCTTGTAGGCGGTCAGAGGCTCGTTCTCGATTCGTGGGTTCATTATATATCGGTCAAAAAGAGGACTCTCCGTTTCCGGGGTCGCGAGATGGTCGGCGAGTACTTCGGCCGATATGTCACGGCGGTCTTTTTCTGAAACGGCGAGAAGCAGACGGAGGGCTTTGTCGCGTTGATCTGCCGGAATGCCGGTTAGAAATTTACTTATGTCTGAGTGGTTGCCGCGTGATTGGATAAGAACTTCTTTGGTCTTGCTTTCGTCTGTTCCGAGACTTTTGGCCAGAGCCGACGCGCTTTCCGGGGTTGCAAAGGTGGCTACATAGGCCATTCGGATAGAGTCTTCGCGTGCTGTGAGTAGGTCATTGAGTATGCGTTGTTCAGGAGTCGGAGAGGGGAGTGAGGCCGATGCGGCCGGCGGAGTGATGTCAAACTCAAGAGTGCCGGTCCAGTCGGAAGCCTTGTCAAGTATTATCTCCTGCACATTTGTGTCTGAGCCTCCTGCTTTGACTATGCCGAAGTTTTTGCCGTCGGAGGCCCATATTATGAAGTCGCCTATGCCGCCTTTGAGACTTGCGTGCCCGTTGTGGCCGGATTTCTTGACTGCTACGGGATAGAATTCGGCATAATTATAAAGCGAGAAATTGACAGTCGCGTTTTCTACAGGATTTCCATTGATGTCTTTTACTACAACTTCGACTGTGCGTGTGGGGGCATAGTTTTCAGTTACATTTATTATTGTGGTGGTCGGTTTGCGTTCGAGCACTTCCTCCGGGCCATCATAGCGTCCGAAAACTTTGGTGTTCATTAACATACCGCGTGATGCAGGAGAGTTGAACCACGCGAGATTTAATATCGGTTCAGGTTCGCAAGCTCCGATGAAATACCATTTTCCGTTGGCCCAAGCCTCTACCCAAGCGTGGTTGTCGTCGGTGTGCGCCCATCGCGGAGTGTAGACCTGACGCGCCGGGATGCCTACCGCACGCAGGGCTGCTACAGTAAAAGTAGATTCCTCTCCACAGCGGCCTATGGCCTGGCTGACTGTGCTCAGCGGGTTGCTTGTTCGTGCGTCTGACGGCTGGTAGGTCGCTTTTTCGTGACACCAGTGGTTTACTTCGAGAATTGCGTCCTCCATACTCATACCCTTTACACGGTCTTTCAGCTCTTTGTAGAAAACGGGACGCGATAGGTCAAGACTCTCATTGTTGACACGCACCGGCAACACGAAGTGGCGGAATTCGCGGTGGGGGACAGTCTTTCCCCACGGCATTTCCTCGGCAGCTCGTAGTGACGAGCGGACATTGGCAAGAAAAAACTCCGGTGCGTAGCCGTTGCGGTCGGCAAGAGGCATGTAGGCGTAAAGGAATTTTATCGCATCCCTTTCTTCTGGCGTGAGTCCTGTCTGAGCGTTGAGCCAGTTTGTTGCGAGACTGTCGCCTGTATAGGCTTCCTTGGTTTTGAAATCTGTCTCGGTTACAGTGTCATGCCCAATAGCCGTACCGTTTGCCGCTATTGGGAGGCAAATGGCAGTAGCTGAAAATATTATGCTGAAAAATTTGTTGTGATTCATGATGTGTGATGATGGATGTGGTCGTTATGGCTCTTTTTTCATTGCTGCGCTCAGCCGGAAATGGCAGATATTATAGCCGCTACGGTAGCGGCATCGGTCATTGTGCGGATATATTCGTCTTTATCAGGTGTGCCCATGCAGACTGATTGCCGACGGAATGTCATGGCGCTGGCGACTGATGTTTTCGCCGAGGCATGAAGTTCGTTCAACCCGGTCGACGAGAGGATTTCGCGTGCGTTATCTGGTGTGACACCCCCTCCGGCCAGCAGGGTTATGCGTCCGGCAGCCTGACGGTTGAGCCGTCGGAGTGTTTCGGCTCCTTCCATAGCCGACCGGGCAAGTCCGGAGGTGAGTATGCGGTCACATCCGAGGCTGATAATGTCTTCAAGGGCTTTCTGTGGATTTCGGCAGAGATCAAACGCGCGATGGAAAGTGACTGAGCAATCTCCGGCAGTTTCGATAAGCCGTCGGCATGTTGTCATGTCTATATCGCCGTCTGATGTCAATGCTCCGATTACCACCCCGTCAACTCCTGTGCTGACAGCGTAACGGATATCGTTTTCCATGAGGCGTATTTCGTCTTCGCTGTATAGAAAATCTCCTCCGCGCGGACGGATGAGTACATGAACGGCCGGGATGCCTGAGCTGACGGCCTCACGTATGAGTCCGGCTGAGGGTGTCACTCCTCCTTCCGACAATGCGCTGCACAGTTCTATACGGTGTGCGCCACCTGTTTTTGCAGCATATATGCTTTGTATGTCCCCGCAGCAGACTTCAAGAATCGGTTTTGGGAGTGATATTTCGGTTGTCATGACAGGTGGACTATTTGACGGGCTGATTGATTTCAAGTTCTATGATATGGTCGATGCTGTCGGGGATAGCATCGAGATGTAGTGTCACACCGTTGTCATTTTTTGAAAATCTGACTTTTGATCCGTCGGCGAGGACTGTCGCCTTTCTGATATTCAGCTTTGACGGAAGAAATATGTCGGTTGACTTCGGTGTCAGTAGGTGGACGAACAGGCGTGAGCCTTTTCGTGTGCATGTGCCCCATTCCTGCGCCGGAAACGGGCCTGCTGACGTACCATAGATGGTCTCGCCGTTTTCGCGCATCCATTTACCCATTTCTTTCAGACGTTCGAGTGCGGCAGCCGGAAGTTCGCCGTTTGGTTGCGGGCCGATGTTCAGGAGCAGATTCGCGCCCATGCCTGCTGTCTTTACGAGATAGTGGATGAGCGTGCGCGTATCTTTATAATTCGTGTCTTCTATTTTGTAGCCCCACATGCCGTTCATCGTGTTGCAGGTTTCGAGAGGCAGACGGCTGATGGCCTGTCCTGAAAGTCCGGCGGTGTTTTCGCCCGGCAGATCGCGTTCGAAAATCTGTAGGTCTTCACCTTCAAACGGCGTCTGATGGTGGTTGTTGCCTATCATACATGCCGGCTGGAGTTCGTGAATCATCCGGTATTGTTCCGGCAGTTCCCAGTCGAAAGGTGTCTTGTCCTCGTCATGGTCCCACCATCCGTCGAACCACACAGCACGTATCGGACCGTAGTTGGTCAGGAGTTCGCGGAGCTGGCGGTTCATGAACGCATAGTAGTGAGGCCAGTCGGCTTTGAGCGAATCTTTGCCTGTCGTCCTTCCTGTTCGTCCCCACGGATAGTCGTCGCGTGTCCAGTCGATATGTGAATAATATAGGTGTAGTTTCACGTCCTGCCTTCGGCATTCGTCGGACAGCTCTTTTAGTACATCGCGTTTAAACGGTGTGGCGTCTACTATATTATAATCCGATTCGGCAGTGTGAAACATTGAAAAGCCGTCGTGGTGACGGGTTGTGAAACATACGTAACGAGCCCCGGAATCCTTTATGGCCGATATCCACGCTGACGCATCGAAGTCGGCAGGATAGAAGCCCTTGGCCGCTTTGGCATATTCATCGGCTTTTGGTCCGTAGTTAAGATACCATTCACCACGGGCGAACATACTGTAAATACCCCAGTGGATAAAAATGCCGAAACGGTCGGTCTCGAATTCCTTTTGTGAGTTGATAACTTGAGGTGAAGGTGTGTAGTGGCTGTCGGTCGTGGTGGCAGTCATGATTATCGGGCTTAGCGCCGACAGCAGACATGAGATTATTTTGATTTTTAGATTCATGGCCTCGGTTTAAGTTTGTGATGTAATCAGGTCGACGGGTAAATTTACGCATAATTTTTGAAATTTACAGCCTATTGGCAAGCGAATATGGCAAAACAATGGATTTTTGACAGGAAAAAGGCGGTACTTATTGTAAAATTCAAATTAAAAGAGGTCGAAAGTTGTAAGTATGATATTATTTCTTTAACTTTGTAATCTAAATTCTTACATCTAATCCAACTATTTATGTTTCATAGATTTAATACCATTGTTTCCTGTGCAGCGATTTCATTGAGCGCATTTGCCCAAGGGGGTGGACTTACTGACATGTCAGAAAGCAAGCATGCAGTTATGGTAAATACACCTATCGGTTCTGTAAAATGGACCGGCGGATTCTGGGGTGAGCGTTTCGATGTCTATAGCGGGACATCCCTGCAAAGCATGTGGGAGACATGGGCCAATCCTGATGTTTCACACGGTTTCCGTAATTTCGAAATAGCAGCCGGCACATGCGAAGGTGAGCATTGGGGCCCTCCTTTCCATGACGGTGACATGTATAAGTGGCTTGAGGCTGTGGCTGCTGTCTATGCGGTCAACAAAGACCCCAAGCTCGATGCTTTGATGGATAAGTTTATCGAGCAGGTTGTCAAAGCACAGCGTGCCGACGGATATATCCATACGCCTGTCATCATTGACGAACGTAACCGCGGGGTGGATACCCATGCCCATCACAAAGAGCAGACTGTCATCGGCACTAAGGTCGGAAGCGAGGACGAGAAGGGCGCGTTTGCAAACCGTCTGAATTTCGAGACCTATAATCTCGGCCACCTCATGATGGCCGGTATCATCCACAAGAGAGCCACCGGAAAGACAACTCTGTTTGATGCAGCCGTCAAGGCCACAGACTTCCTGTGTAATTTCTATGAGACAGCTTCTGCTGAGCTTGCGCGCAATGCAATCTGTCCGTCACATTATATGGGTGTGGTGGAAATGTATCGTGAGACAGGCAATCCGCGTTATCTCGACCTTGCAAATAATCTCATCAACATCCGCGGTCTCGTGGAGAACGGCACTGACGACAATCAGGACCGCATACCTTTCCGCGACCAATATAATGCGATGGGACATGCTGTCCGCGCCAATTATCTCTATGCCGGTGTGGCCGACCTCTATGCAGAGACAGGCGAAGAGCAGCTGATGAAAAATCTCACAAGCATCTGGAACGACATCGTTAACCGCAAAATGTATGTCACCGGCGCATGTGGCGCTCTCTACGACGGCACTTCCCCCGATGGCACATGTTATGAGCCTGACAGCATTCAGAAGGTTCATCAGAGCTATGGCCGTCCCTATCAGCTCCCCAACAGCACCGCTCACAACGAAACCTGTGCCAATATCGGCAATATGCTTTTCAACTGGAGAATGCTCGAAGCCACCGGCGATGCCAAGTATGCCGACATAGTGGAGACTGCTCTCTACAACAGTGTGCTCAGCGGTGTCAGTCTTGACGGCAAGCGTTACTTCTACACCAATCCGCTCCGTATGAGCGATGATCTGCCATATACTCTCCGTTGGCCGAAGACACGCGAGGAGTATATCAGCTGTTTCTGCTGCCCGCCAAACACTCTCCGTACAATCTGCGAGGCTCAGAACTATGCCTATACTGTAAATGACAGTACTCTCTGGTTCAACCTTTACGGTGACAGCGAGCTCCGCACGTCGCTCGGCAAGAAGCGTCCCCTTGTGGTGACACAGCACACCGGCTATCCCTACGACGGAAAGGTGGTCATAAATCTCGTTGAAGTGCCCAAGAAGCAGAAACTCGCTCTTAAACTCCGCGTCCCGTCGTGGTGTGACAATGCGACAGTGGCTGTAAATGGCGTTAAGGAAGACGTGAAGGTAACCCCCGACAGCTATATCACTCTCGACCGCACTTGGAAGCCGGGCGATGAGGTGACATTCGACATGGAAATGAAGACCAAGCTTCTTGAATCGAATCCTCTTGTCGAGGAAACCCGCAACCATACAGCCGTCAAGCGTGGTCCGCTCGTATATTGCCTCGAAGGTATCGACATTGAAGGTGGCAAGGCTCTTGACGATATACTCATTCCGGCCGATGCCAAATTCACGACCAAGGACATCACCATCGACGGCAGCCGCATGACTGCCCTTGAGACTGAAGCACGTCTTGTCGACGGCGGAGACTGGACCGGCAAGCTCTATCGTGAGGTCGGAAGCGCAGACAAGAAAGTCAAAGTGACACTCATCCCGTATTTCGCATGGGGTAACCGCGACAAGTCTGAAATGAGTGTATGGCTTCCTCTCGCACGCTGATAAAGCAGTCTGAACTTTCATTTTTCCAATATTTCGAATCATCATGAGAAAAAAAATAATGGCAGTGGGGCTTGTCCTCACTGCATTCTCACTTTCAGCGGCCGATGTCTATGTGTCGCCTAACGGTAACGATGCCAACGACGGAAGCAAAAACTCACCGAAGGCGACTTTGACTTCCGCACTGCGTCAGGCCCGCGAAATGCGCCGGCAGGCAGTCGAAGGTGTGGAGTCAGGAATCACTATTCATATGGCTCCGGGTGTCTACGATGTATATGAGCCTGTGTTCATCCGTCCTGAGGACAGCGGTACTCCATCGTCGCCGACTGTAATCACCTCCGAGGGCGGCGCATGGCTGAGCGGTGGTGTAAAGATTGACGGCTGGAAGCGTCAAGGAAAACTGCTTGTAGCCGATGTCCCTCAGTTCAACGGCCGTCCGCTCGATTTCCGTCAGCTCTATGTCAACGGAAAGAAGGCCGTGCGTGCCCGCGATGTCGAGGATTTCGAGAAAATGTATCGTATCCTTAACAACGATCCGGCCAACGAGGTGCTCTGGGTTCCGGCTGAAGCGGTAAAGAAAATTGTAAAGTCGCCATACGCGGAAATGGTGCTTCACGAAATGTGGTGTGTAGCCAATCTGCGTATTAAATCAATTGATATCCAAGGTGACAGCGCCGCTGTGAGATTTCACAATCCCGAAAGCCGGATTCAGTTTGAACATCCGTGGCCACGCCCGATGGTGACTACCGACGGACACAATTCTGCTTTCTACCTCACCAATGCCAAAGAACTGCTTGATGTGCCGGGTGAATGGTATCATGACATCGATACACGTAAACTGTATTATTATCCTCTTCCAGGAGAGACGGTGGCTGAAGCCGTTGTCCCCGCAGTGGAGACGCTTATGAATATCGAAGGAACTCTTGACCGCAGAGTGGAAAATGTCAGAATCGAAAATATCGGTTTTGAATACACCACATGGATGCGTCCGTCGCTTAAAGGACATGTCCCCCTGCAGGCCGGCATGTATATGACCGACGGCTACAAGATAAATCCTAAAATGGAGCGTCCGCAGAACCATAAACTTGACAATCAGGGATGGCTTGGCCGTCCCGAGGCTGCCGTGACGGTAAAGGGAGCGAATGATGTGGATTTCCTAAAATGCCGTTTCGAACATCTCGGATCTTCAGGTCTTGACTACGAGTGGGGGACCGAAGGCGGACTGATTGAGGGATGCCTGTTCCGCGACATTGCCGGAAACGGAATCGTTGTCGGCAGTTTCAGCCCTGCTTCCCACGAGACCCATTTGCCATACGATCCGGCTGACGGCCGTGAGGTATGTGCCGATCTTACTATTGCAAACAATCTCATAACCGATGTGACCAATGAGGACTGGGGCACTCTCGGCATCTGTGCCGGATATGTCAAGGGTATCAACATCGAGCACAATGAAATCAACGATGTGTCATATAGCGGCATTAATCTCGGATGGGGATGGACGCGCACCGTCAACTGCATGCGCAACAATCGAGTGCATGCCAATCTTATCCACCACTACGCCAAGCACATGTATGACGTGGCTGGTGTATATACCCTTGGTTCTCAGCCTCACAGCTGGGTGACTGAAAACTGTGTGCGTGACATCTATGTCCCCGGCTATGCACATGATCCAAACCATTGGTTCTATCTTTACACTGACGAGGGCTCGTCGTTCATCAACGTCAAGGACAACTGGACTGAGGGAGAAAAGTATCTCCAGAATGCCAACGGCCCGGGTAATGTGTGGGAAAACAACGGTCCGAATGTAGACGAATCAATTCGTCAGAACGCCGGCCTGACAAAGGACTTCCTATATCTGAAATCGCTTTGACGCGAATCCTCCTCACCAACGTTTTAACACTTAAACATAATCCATCATCACACAGGCAGCTATAAACCGTAGCACCTTTAATCACATTAAGCATAAATGAAAAAAAGAATGTCGACCCTCCTTGCCGCAGCAGCTTTCGGCCTTGCCGCTTCGGCTCAGACATGGATATGGTATCCCGGCGATTACGAGATATGGCTTGGAAACCGAATGAACAACAACAGAACCGAACGAGGGGCGTTCTTCCCTCCGTTCTGGAAGACAGACAGCCATTTTGTTACTGTCGAGTTCAGTAAAGATCTCGATTTGCCCGAAGCCGAGGAGATTGTCATCAAGGCAGAAGGAAAATACAACGTGAAACTTGACGGTAAGCTTCAGTTCGGACAGCCATCGACATTCCTTATTCCGGCCGGAAAGCACAAGCTTAATATTAAGGTGTGGAATCAGTCGACACCTCCCGCAATCTATGTCAAAGGCAAGACTGTCAACTCAGATCCGACATGGAAGGTCACCAACGAGGACAAGGAATGGATTGACGAGAGCGGTAAGGCAAGCGACACTTCGGCTACGGTCTATGCCTTGGCCGGATACTGGGACTTCGACGACATGAATAATCCGCCGTCGGCCTATAGTCTCAACCTTGAGCCGATGAACTATGTCGCAGTGGAGCAGAAGACCGCCGACGGGGGAAAGCTATATGATTTCGGAAAGGAAACTTTTGGTCGGATTGTGCTGAAACAGCCTGTCGGTGACGGTGTGGTTAATATATATTATGGTGAAAGCCCCGAAGAAGCCCTTGACCTCGAACACTGCGAGACGCTTGACAAAATCATGTTTGAAGGCGATAAGGTCACAGACCTTGCAACTAACGCTGTCCGGAAGAACGAGGGTGACTACACGCTTGACAACACCAAGGCATTCCGCTATGTCTATGTCGCTCCTGAAGCCGGAGTTAATTTTGGAGATGTAGCCATGCTTTATGAGTATGCGCCTGTGGAATATCGCGGCAAGTTCAAATGCAGCGATCCCGAACTGAATAAAATCTGGGATGTCGGTGCCTATACTATGCACCTGACTACACGTGAGTTTTTTATCGACGGTATCAAGCGTGACCGTTGGGTATGGAGCGGTGACGCGGTTCAGAGTTATCTCATGAACTACTATCTCTTCTTCGACAGCCCTACGGTGAAGCGCACGACCCGTCTGCTGCGTGGAAAAGACCCTGTGACCGCCCACATCAACACCATCATGGACTATACGCTCTATTGGTTTAACGGTATCTATGACTACTATCTCTATACCGGTGACAAGGAGTTTGTCAAGGAAATCTATCCCAAGATGCAGAGCCTCATGGATTATGTTCTCGGCCGTACCAACAAGGACGGAATGCTTGAGGGCATGACTGGCGACTGGGTATTTGTCGACTGGGCTGATTTTCCTATGAGCAAACAGGGCGCACTTTCATTCGAGCAGGTGTTGTTCTGCAAGAGCCTTGAAACGATGAAACTCTGTGCGGATATTGTCGGTGACTCGGCTGATGCAGTGAAATATGGCCGTCTTGCAAAGGAGCTGCGTGACAAACTTCTCCCGACATTCTGGGATGAGAAGCGTCAGGCACTTGTCCATAATGTCGAGAATGGCAAGAAGAGCGAACAGGTCAATAAATTCGCCAACATGTTTGCCATAAACTACGGCTACTTTGACGAGCCGACTACAAAATCGGTGATGGAAAACGTGATGCTCAATCCTGAAGTGCCGGCAATCACCACTCCTTATATGCGTTTCTATGAACTGGAATCGCTCTGTGACCAAGGGCTTCAGAAACAGGTGCTCAAGGAAATGAAGGATTATTGGGGAGGAATGCTCCGCGAGGGTGCGACTTCTTTCTGGGAAAAATATAATCCGTCTGATTCGGGAACACAGCATCTTGCCATGTACGGACGTCCGTTCGGCAAGAGCCTCTGTCACGCATGGGGTGCAAGTCCGATTTATCTCATAGGCAAATACTATCTCGGTGTCAAGCCGCTCGAACCCGGCTACAAGGAATTTTCAATCACACCGGATCTTGGCGGACTGAAATGGATGGAGGGCACAGTCCCGACTCCTAACGGAGAAATCTCTCTCTATGTCAACGACAAGGAAATCAAGGTGAAGGCTACCGAAGGGAAGGGATATATCAACTTCAAGTCGAAATCACAGCCTAAGTCTGATTACGGCACAGTCGAGAAGACGGGCGATAAAAGCTATCGTCTCTATATAGATACAGATAAGGAAATCACAATTAAATATAAGGAAATAGGATGAAGAGATTGCTGAGACATGTATTGGTGGCATTGATAGCCACTATGGTCTGGAGTTGCGCCGGTCGCGAAAATATAGCCCTGCAATATCCCGATGATGCCTCAAACCGTGTGAAATTTGCTGCCGAGCATCTGACAGGAGTGCTTGAAGGCAAGGGCTACCGTGTCATTGATGTCAATGAAGCGGCTGAAGGTGACAAAATAATCCGTCTGTCGGAGGCTACTGACAGTGTAGGGCCGAAAGAGGGATTCACAATCAGTTCGGCAGACAATATTATTGATGTCAAGGGCAATGACGGGTCAGGCGTGATCTACGGTTGCCGTGAACTCGCCGACCGTCTGGAAATGGACGGCAATCTTGACAATCTGCCTGCTGAATTCACGGATGCCCCCGAAATGGTGCTTCGCGGTGCTTGTGTCGGTGTGCAGAAACCTTACCTGCTTCCCGGCCGCAGTGTCTACGAATATCCTTATACTCCTGAGAATTTTCCGTGGTTCTATGACAAGGAGCTGTGGATAAAGTATCTTGACATGCTGGTGGCCAACCGCATGAACTCACTATATCTATGGAACGGTCACCCGTTTGCATCTCTTGTAAAGCTTGAGGACTATCCGTTTGCTGTAGAGGTCGATGACGAGACGTTTAAGAAAAACGAGGAGATGTTTTCATTTCTGACAGCTGAAGCCGACAAGCGCGGTATATTCGTGATTCAGATGTTCTACAACATTCTGCTCTCAAAGCCTTTTGCCGAACACTATGGCATGAAGACTCAGGACCGCAACCGTCCCATCACTCCTCTCGTGAGCGACTATACGCGCAAGAGCGTGGCCGCTTTTATTGAAAAATATCCCAATGTCGGTCTGCTCGTGTGTCTTGGCGAGGCTATGGATACCTACGAGGATGACGTTGAATGGTTTACAAAGACTATTATTCCCGGTGTCAAGGACGGTCTTGCCAAACTCGGCCGTGATGACGAGCCGCCGGTACTCCTCCGTGCCCACGACACAGACTGCAAGGCCGTTATGGATGCGGCGCTTCCGCTCTATAAGAATCTCTACACCATGCACAAGTATAACGGAGAGTCGCTCACCACATACGAGCCTCGCGGACCGTGGACAGAAATCCATCGTGGCCTTAGCTCACTCGGAAGTGTGCATATCAGCAATGTCCATATTCTTGCCAATCTTGAACCGTGGCGCTGGAGTTCGCCCGATTTTACTCAGAAGGCCGTGACTGCCATGCACGATGTACATGGAGCGAACGCACTCCATCTCTATCCTCAGGCATCTTACTGGGACTGGCCTTATTCGGCCGACAGCATAGCAGGAGGCGAGCGTCAGCTTCAGCTCGTGCGCGACAGTACGTGGTATGAAGGCTGGGGACGCTATGCTTGGAACTGCCGTCGTGACCGTGAAGATGAAATAAAGTATTGGAATCACCGTTTTGCCCGCACTTACGGTCTCAGTGACGACAAGGGCGGGGCAATCCGCACTGCATTCGAGGAGTCGGGTGAAATCGCTCCGAAACTGCTTCGCCGTTTCGGCATCACGGAGGGTAACCGCCAGACACTTCTGCTCGGAATGTTTATGAGCCAGCTTGTCAATCCTTACAAATACACCATCTATCCCGGTTTCTATGAAAGCTGTGGACCGGAAGGCGAGAAACTGATTGAATTTGTAGAGCGCGAGCACAAGGGTGAGGCTCATGTCGGTGAACTTCCTCTTGACATCACTGCGGAATGTGTCGAACATGGCGACAAGGCTGTCGCTGCTATCGAAACAGTAGGTAAGGTCAAGTCGAACAGCGCCGAATTCGAACGTCTTGTCAACGACATGAACTGCTACCGCACCTTCGCCTACTTCTTTGACCGTAAGGTAAAGGCTGCGCAGCAGGTTCTGAACTATCAGTGGACAAAGGATTTGAAGTATCTTGATGAGGCTGTGCCTCTGCTTGAGGAAAGTCTCGAACACTACAAAAAGCTTGTCGGTCTGACAGAAGGAACTTATCTGTATGCCAACAGTATGCAGACAACCATGCGCCGTATTCCTATTGCCGGAGACGATGGAAAGAACAAGACTTGGGGCGAGCTGCTTGTCCACTATCAGGTTGAGCTTGAGAATTTCAAGAATAACATAGCCATGCTTAAAGACAAGGCCGCCGGCAAGATTTCGACAGAAGATGTTGCCATAAAATCACTGAACAATGCTGCTGTCAAGTTTAAGGGACAGTGGAACCGCACACGCCTCGATGAAGGTGCGGTGCTGCTCGCAAACATGCCTGAAGCAAAGATTGTCGGGCTTGCTCCTGAGCTCAAGGGGCTGACAGCCTTCACTGTCAACGGAGACGTGCAGCGTAAGGAAGGAACTACTATTGATTTCGAGTGCACAGAGCCGGTGAAACTTCTCGTTGCATATTTCAAGGATGACCAGAAAAAGTATGCCAAGGCTCCAAAACTTGAAACCGACGCAACCGCAAACGAATATGGTCAGGCAGAACCTGTGCTTACCAATGCCATCCATCTCGACAAGATGCCTTTGGCCAATGTGCATGCTTATAATTTCGAGGCCGGCAGCCATTCGCTGAATCTTCCGAAGGGCTATGCGCTTGTTCTCGGTATGACATCCGATAAAATCAGTCCGAGAAATGTCGCTCTCGCAGGAGCTGACGAGGCTATGGACTGGCTGTTCTATTAAAATTAATAATACGGATAATTGAAACTCAATCCCCATACATGAAACGACTGTTTTTAATAATCACCGCAGCCATCGCTTGCTGGTCGGGCATAAGCGCTCAGCGCCATGTCAGTCAGGAGCGTATGGCCGACGTGTATCGCGAGGCACGCACTCCATATAAGTACGGACTTGTCGTAGCTCCGACCGACAATAATCATAAAATCGACTGCCCGACAGTGTTCCGCGAAGGAGAGAAGTGGTACATGACGTATGTTGTCTACAACGGACGTAGCGGACAGGACGGTCGCGGATATGAAACATGGATTGCCGAGAGCGATAATCTGCTCGAATGGAAGACACTCGGACGCATTCTGGCCTATTCAGACACGGGCTGGGACCGAAATCAACGCGGTGGCTTCCCCGGTCTGATAGACATGGAGTGGGGTGGCAGCTACAATATCAACCGTTACAAAGGAAAATGCTGGATGACCTACATCGGAGGCGAGGGGACGGGCTATGAAGCCGTCAATGCTCCGCTTGCCGTAGGTCTGGCGTGGACCAAGGGAAGTCCGGCAACTGCTCATGAATGGAACACGTTCGACCGTCCGATTCTCTCGATAAACGATAAGGACGTGCAGTGGTGGGAAGCTCTTACTGAATATAAAAGCACGGTCTATGAAGACCCGCACAAGACACTCGGTTCGCGTTTCATCATGTATTACAATGCCGGAGGTGTCAATCCTGAAACCGGCATGAAGGGTGAGCGTATCGGAATAGCTTTGTCTGACAACATGACAAAATGGCGTCGTTATGCCGGGAATCCTGTGTTCACACACGAGGCGCAAGGTACAATCACAGGCGACGCACAGATTGTCAAGATGGGCGACGTCTATGTGATGTTCTATTTCTCCGCTTTCAACCCGTCGCGTCCCTATAAGGCTTTCAATACTTTCGCATGCAGCTATGATCTCGTTACATGGGACGACTGGGAAGGGGATGACCTGATTTATCCGACCAAGCAGTTCGACGAACTGTTTGCCCACAAGAGCTACCTTGTGAAGCATGACGGAGTAGTATATCATTTCTATTGTGCTGTAAACAATGCAGATCAGCGTGGCATCGCAGTGGCTACAAGCAAACCGATGGGTCGCTCGGCAGTCCGTTTCCCCGAACGTCCGGCTACCGGCCGTCGCGGTCACATCAGTCTCAACAAGGGCTGGACAACATGGCTAAACGATGACAAGGCTTCGGCAAAGACAGTCGATGTGCCCCACAACTGGGATGATTACTATGGCTATCGCCAGCTGACACACGGCAATCTCCACGGCAATGCAGGTTATGTCAAGGAGTTCGACATGGCCGGGCGTGTCGACGGCAAGCGCTACTTCATCAATTTCGAGGGAGTGGGGACTTATGCCGGTGTAAAACTCAACGGTCATGATTTCGGCCGCCATCCTTCGGGACGCACATCGCTTACGTTTGATGTGACCGACTATCTGAATTTTGACGGCAAGAACACACTCGAAGTCATCGCGGAGCATCCCGAGATGATTGCCGACATGCCTTGGGTATGTGGCGGTTGCTCGTCTGAGTGGGGTTTCAGCGAGGGCTCGCAGCCTCTCGGCATTTTCCGACCCGTAGAGGTTGAGATTACCGACGAAGTGCGTGTCGAACCTTTCGGTGTCCACATCTGGAACAATGCCGCGTGTGACTCGGTGTTTATCGAGACCGAATTGAAAAACTATGGCTCGAAGCCGGCCGAATTTGATTTCATAAGCAAATTCAGCAATGCTGATGGCCGTCAGATATTCCGTCTTACCGACAAAATGACACTCGCCCCGGGTGAAAGCAAAGTCGTGAAACAGGCTTCAGCCATTGAGAATCCGAGTCTTTGGAGTCCCGACAGCCCGTATCTCTATAAACTCGCCACAATGGTCAAGCGCAACGGCAAGACAACCGAAGAAGTGACCACACCCTATGGTATCCGCAGTTTCTCGTGGCCTGTCAAGCGAAATGACGGCGACGGGCGCTTCTTTATCAACGGCAAGCCTGTATTTATCAACGGAGTCTGTGAATATGAGCACCAGTTTGGCGCTTCGCATGCCTTCTCCGACGAACAGATTGAGGCGCGTGTCAAGCAGATCAAGAATGCCGGCTTCAACTCTGTGCGCGATGCACATCAGCCTCACAATCTTCGCTATCAGGAGTATTGGGATAAGGAAGGCATACTCTTCTGGCCTCAGTTCTCGGCACATATATGGTATGACACCCCGGAATTCCGTGAGAATTTCAAAAAGTTGCTTCGCCAATGGGTCAAGGAACGCAGAAACTCACCTTCGGTAGTGATGTGGGGGCTGCAGAATGAAAGCACTCTTCCGCGCGATTTCGCACAGGAGTGTGCCGACATTATCCGCGAAATGGATCCGATGGCGCGCGACATGCGTGTGATTACCACTTGCAACGGCGGCGAGGGTACGGACTGGAATGTGATTCAGAACTGGAGCGGTACGTATGGTGGCGATGTCTTCAAGTATAACGAGGAACTTGCGCGTCCGAACCAGCTTCTCAATGGCGAGTATGGTGCATGGCGTACTCTTGGCTTCCACACCGAACCGGGTGCGTTTGAGCCTAACGGTCCGTGGAGCGAGGAGCGTATGACACAGCTTATGGAGACTAAAATCCGCCTGGCCGAACAGGCTCGCGACAGTGTCAGCGGTCACTATCAGTGGATTTTCAGCAGTCATGACAATCCCGGTCGCCGTCAGCCGGACGAAGCATACAGGAAGATTGACAAGGTTGGTCCGTTTAACTACAAGGGGCTCGTCAGCCCGTGGGAAGAACCGGCCGACGTATATTATATGTATAAGGCAAACTATGTGGATGCGGCGACAGATCCGTTTGTCTACATTGCGTCACATACTTGGCCCGACCGTTTCAAATCGCCTCGCAAGGCGACTATCGATGTCTACAGCAACTGTGATTCAGTCGTGTTGTATAACGATGCGCTCGACGCTAATTATCTCGGGGCACGCTCAAAGGGTGGCATCGGCACTCATCACCGTTGGGAAAATGTCGATGTGCGTTGCAATGTGCTCCGCGCAGTCGGTTACCACAAAGGTGAAAAGGTGGCTGAGGACGTGATTGTGCTTGATAATCTTGAGGTCGCTCCCGGTTTCGCGTCGCTCCGTTCGCCCGGTTCGACAGCATTGAAAGGTGCGGAAGGATACAATTATGTATATCGCATCAACTGTGGCGGAGACGGATATACTGACGAATTCGGTCAGAACTGGCTTGCCGACGATACGATTTATTCACGTTCGTGGGCGCAGGATTTCAAGGGCTTGTCTCCATATCTTGCAAGTCAGCGTGTCACCTATGACCCCATTGCCGGAACAAATGACTGGGAGCTTTTGCAGAGCTTCCGTTTCGGCCGCCATAAACTATCGTACAATCTGCCGTTGCCTGACGGACGCTATCGAGTGGAACTCTATTTCATCGAACCTTGGCACGGAACAGGCGGTGGTGAAGGCACTGATTGTGAAGGTCTCCGCATCTTCGACGTAGCTGTCAATGACTCAACCGTGATTGACGATCTCGACATCTGGGCCGAGGCCGGTCATGACAGGCTTCTGAAAAAGGTGGTTGACTGCAATGTGAAAGGCGGAAAACTAACAATCGATTTCCCGGAGGTCAAGGCAGGTCAGGCTGTCTTGTCGGCTATCGCAGTTGCGACGCTTGACCAGACAGTCAACGTACCGGTTACTCTTCAGGCTTCAGACTGGAGCTGGAAGGCTGCCGACAAGGATGTGATTGAGAAAATGCCGGCCGATATGCTTCCAAAAGATGAAAATGCCCGTGCTGCCGTGACATACGAGGCCGAGGATGCAAAGTGTGAAGGCAAGTATCAGGTCAAGGAATTCAAGAAGCAGAACGGTGTGTTCTTCTCAGGCAAAGGCAGCATCGAATGGACTGTCTCGACAGGTCTCGCACAGGTCTATGCGCTCCGATTCAAGTTCATGAACACCAACAAGCAGGCTGTGGCCGTCAACCTCAAGCTTATTGCTCCCAACGGTGCTGTGCTGAAGGATGACACCATAAATCTTCCCGATACACCTGAAAAATGGCGTATGCTGAGCACCACCACCGGCGGATATATCAATGCCGGAACATATAAAGTGATAGTTTCCGCCCCTGATCTCAGCGGAGTAGCTTTCGACTCATTGGAAATACAGTAAGACAAAAAACATGCAGATAAAACTGACAGGCGCTCTCCTTCTGCTGGCATCGGCCACAGCAATGGCCGACACCCGTCCGGCCCATGACTGGGAGAACCACCACATATTGCAGATCAACCGCGAACCAGCCCGCGCGGCGTTCATTCCCTACGGCGACACCAAGGGAGACAGAGCCATGACGCTTAATGGCGACTGGCGTTTCCATTGGTCGCCTACGCCTGAGGGCAGGGTAGACGGTTTTGAAAAGGCCGGCTTCGACGACTCGTCGTGGAAACAGCTTGCTGTTCCCGCCGTCTGGGAGGTAAACGGCTATGGTACTCCTATATATGCCTCTGCCGGATATACGTTCAAAATCAATCCTCCTTTCGTGACAGACACTCCTAAGGAGAACTATACGGCATACGTCGAACGTAATCCTACAGGTCAATACCGCCGCACGTTTGAAGTTCCGGAATCATGGCTGAAAGATGGGCAGACGTTCCTGCGATTCGACGGCGCTATGAGCGCGTTCTATGTCTGGATTAACGGTAAGCGCGTCGGTTATTCGCAGGGAAGCATGGAACCGTCTGAATTCAATGTGACTCCCTATCTTCATGAAGGGAAAAATGAAATTGCTGTCGAGGTCTATAAATATAGCGACGGCTCATATCTCGAAGATCAGGACTTCTGGCGTTTTGCCGGCATACACCGTGACGTGACGCTTTTCCATACGCCCGATGTAAGACTGCGGGATTTTGCAGTGCGTACACTTCCCGACGAGCATTACCGTGACTTCGTCTTTCAGCTTGACCCGCAATTTTCGGTCTACGACGGTGAGCGCGGGACTGACTATAAGCTTCATGTGAAGCTCGGTCAAAAGAACCTTCTCCCGGTTGTCGACACCACAGTTGTCATCAATGAAATTCTTGACCTTGACCATAAGGCTTCGGTGATGAACGAATGGTATCCGCAACGCGGTCCGCGCAAGATGGGACGAATCTCAAGTCTTGTACGTCTTCCGAATCTCTGGACTGCCGAAACCCCGGTTCTTTATAATCTCGAACTAGAATTATGCGACGCTGACGGGAAGGTCATCGAACGCGCCGACAGTAAGGTCGGCTTTCGGAGCGTTGAGGTCAAGGACGGGCAAGTGCTGGTCAACGGTCGTCCTATCCGTTTCCGTGGTGTGAACCGCCATGAGCACGATCCGAAGACCGCCCGCGTTATGACCGACGAACTTATGATAAAGGATATCAAGCTCATGAAGCAGGCAAATGTGAATGCCGTGCGCACGAGTCACTATCCGAATACTCCAAGATGGTATGAACTTTGCGACTCGCTCGGACTCTACGTCATGGATGAGGCCGACATTGAGGAACATGGGCTTCGAGGAACTCTCGCGAGCACTCCCGACTGGCATGCGGCTTTCCTCGACAGAGCCGTGCGTATGGCCGAGCGCGACAAGAATCATCCGTCGGTTGTGTTCTGGAGCATGGGCAACGAAAGCGGTTACGGGCCTAATTTCGCTGCCATCTCGGCGTGGCTTCATGATTTTGACCCCACACGTCCTGTTCACTATGAGGGTGCTCAGGGTGTCGACGGAGAGCCTGACCCTGCCACCGTCGATATTATAAGCCGTTTCTATCCGCGCGTGATGGATGAGTATCTCAACCCCGGCATAAAAGAGGGCGAAGATAAGGAGCGAGCCGAAAATGCCCGCTGGGAGCGCCTGCTGTCAATCGCGCAGCGCACCAACGACAACCGTCCTGTGCTTACGAGCGAATATGCTCATGCGATGGGTAATGCGATGGGTAATTTCGGAGAATATTGGGATGAAATCTACAGTAATCCGCGTATGGCCGGTGGCTTCATTTGGGATTGGGTTGACCAAGGCATCAGCCGTGTCCGTCCTGACGGAAAGGTCGAGATGGCCTATGGCGGAGACTTCGGCGACAAACCCAATCTGAAAGCTTTCTGCATGAACGGCGTGGTGTTTGCCGACCGTTCGCTCAATCCAAAATATTATGAGGTCAAGACAGTCTACAGTCCCGGGGCTGTCAGTCTCAAATCATATGACGTCGCTACAGGCGACGCCGTCATTGAATTCATCAACCGCAACCACCATGTCGACCTGTCGGGCTATGAATGCACGTGGACACCTGTTGTCGACGGTGTGGCCGGTAAACCGGTGGCTCTCACTCTTCCCTCGCTCGCGCCGGGCAAGAGCGGAGATGTCACTGTCAATCTCAAAAAACTGAAAGTTGCTTCAAATTCCGATCTGCGTCTCAATGTAGCAGTCACGCTCCGGAATGACACGGACTGGGCGTCGGCAGGTCATGAAATCGTCAGCCGTCAGCTTGCGCTTCGAGAAAATCTCTTTGGAAGCGCCAACCGTCAGCCGAAATCCGGTAAGGGATTTAAGATTACTGAGTCATCAGGAACGCTCGAGGTTTCCGGCCCGAAATTTACGGCCGAATGGGACAGCAAATCAGGCAATCTCGTCGCTCTTATATATAATGGTAAGAAAATCATTGAAGATTCTTATTTCCAAGCCTTCCGTGCTCCGACCGACAATGACAAGAGTTTCGGAAACTGGCTGGCCAAGGATTGGAGCAAGAACAAGATTGATTCGCCGAGTGTGAAATGCGTGTCATTTGACACCCGCGAGGCTGATGGAACGGTAATCGTGACTTCAACCCAGAAATATTCCTACGCTGAAGGTTCGATAGAGGTCAAAAGCGACTACACCGTTTATCCTGACGGGACAGTAGATCTCGCCCAGACATACACACCGGAAGGAAATCTCCCGGAACTTCCACGTCTTGGAAGTGTGTTTGTGGCAGACAAAGCGTTTGACAATGTCGAATGGTATGGCTATGGACCGACCGAAAATTATCCCGACCGTCTTGAAGCCTCTTCGATAGGTAGATGGAAGGGTAAGGTCGGCGACCAATATGTCCACTATCCGCGTCCGCAGGATTCAGGAAATCTGGAATCGGTAGCTGAAATTTCGATAACCGACAAGGCCGGACGAGGTCTTAGGGTCAATTCCATAGGTTCGACCATTTCAGCATCGGCACTTCCTTACTCTGTCAGTGACATCTATGCGGTTTCTCACGATTGCGATTTGACAAATAGCGGTAAAACCTATCTAAATCTTGATGCAGCCGTGATGGGGCTTGGCAACAGCAGTTGCGGCCCGGGTGTATTGAAGAAATATGCCATTCCTCATGGAGTACATACACTGAAAGTACGCTTTACTCCGTTGAAGTGACATAATATACAATCCGAAACACAGTCTAATGAAAATAAAAAATAAATCTAACGATACAATGAAAAAATCTGTAGTAACTATCTGCTCATTGCTCGCAGGTATGACGCTGATGGGACAGTCTGTAAACACCGAGCGTCAGTACCTTTCAGGAACGGGTGCAGATGATATGGTCGAATGGGACTTCATGTGTACCGACGGTAACAATTCAGGCAAATGGTCGAAAATCGGAGTACCGTCGTGCTGGGAATTGCAGGGATTCGGCACATATCAGTATGGTATGAAATTTTATGGCAAAGCCTTCCCCGAAGGGGTTGCCGACGAAAAAGGTATTTATAAATATGAATTCGAACTTCCGGAGTCGTGGCGCGGCAAGCAGATTGAACTCGTGTTTGAAGCGGCAATGACCGACACCTATGTGCTAATCAACGGACGTAAGGCCGGCTCGAAGCATCAAGGCGGTTTCTATCGTTTCATTTATGACGTGAGCGACCGTGTGTTCTTCGGTCCGAAGAAGAAAAACCGCATTGAGGTGACGGTTCAAAAAGAGAGTGAGAATGCAGGTGTCAATCTTGCAGAACGTCGTGCCGACTACTGGAATTTCGGCGGAATCTGGCGTCCTGTTTTCATGCAGGCGCGTCCCGCTCTCAATCTCAAGCATATAGCCATTGACGCTAAGGCCGATGGAAAATTTACGGCTGACTGCACTTTGAGCATGCCTGTCGAGGGTGGAAAAATAACAACTGTCATTACCGACAGAAATGGAAAGAAGGTAGGAGAGTCGGTGACAGCGCTGCGTCCCGGTGCGGGCGACACTCAGGTTGAGGTAAAGGTCGATGCTCCAAAGACTTGGAGTGCGGAAACTCCTGAGCTTTACAAGGCTGAATTCACACTTGCCGACGCTTCAGGCAAAGTGTTGCACAAGGAAAACAAGAAATTCGGCTTCCGTACAATCGAGGTCCGTGAAAGCGACGGCCTTTATATCAACGGTAAGAAAATCAACATCCGTGGTGTCAACCGTCACAGCTTCCGTCCTGAAAGCGGCCGTACTCTCAGCCGACAGATGAATCTGGAAGATGTGAAGCTTATCAAGTCTATGAACATGAACGCCGTCCGTCTGTCGCACTATCCTGCAGACCCTGAGTTCTATGAAATCTGTGACTCGCTCGGCCTTTATGTGATGGATGAGCTTACAGGCTGGCACGGCAAACATGAGACCATCAACGGTCAGAAGCTTGTCAAGGAGATGGTGGAACGCGATGTCAACCATCCTTCAATCATCTGGTGGAGTAACGGCAACGAAAAGGGCTGGAACGACGAACTCAACGGTGAATTCCACAAATACGACCCGCAGAAGCGCCCGGTGCTTCATCCGCAGGGCAATTTCGGTGGATTCGAGACCATGCACTACCGTTCGTATGGTGAAAGCCAGAACTACATGCGTCTCCCCGAAATCTTCATGCCTACCGAATTTCTCCACGGCCTCTATGACGGCGGTCACGGTGCAGGTCTGTATGACTATTGGGAAATGATGCGCAATCATCCGCGCTGTGCCGGCGGTTTCCTTTGGGTTCTGGCCGACGAGGGTGTCAAGCGAGTAGACATGGACGGCTTTATCGACAATTGCGGAAACTATGGCGCAGACGGCATAGTCGGTCCTCACCACGAGAAGGAGGGCAGCTACTGGACCGTCAAGGAGGTCTGGAACCCTATCCAGATAATGAACGATACGTTTACTCCCGATTTTGACGGAGTGCTCAACGTTGAGAACCGCTATGATTTCACCAACCTCAAGGATTGTTCGCTCACATGGCGTCAGCTTGCAATGCCTGCTGCCGGAACAAAGGGCGATGCGCGTGTGGTGGCTGAAGGCAAGGTTACATTCCCGGATATACCTGCCCGTAGCAACGGTTCGGTGAAAATCCCTGCTCTTAAACCTGAAGCTGATGCGCTCGAACTTACCGTAACCGACAACTATGGCGAAGACCTCTTCACATGGTCTCACCCGGTGGAGGGCAAGGCAAAGGCTGCTCAGGCGGTTAAATCAGGTGTCGCTCCTTCATGGAACGAGACTGCTGATGAGCTAATTGTCAGCGCCAATGGACGTACATATCATTTCAGCAAGAAGAATGGCCGACTCATGGGTGTCGATGTCAACGGACGTCGCATCGAACTGACCGACGGTCCACGTGTAATCGTGGCAAAACGTTCTGACCGCTCGATGGACGGTTTCTACAATCATGACGATAAGGAAGCCGAGAAGAAGAAAACCCAATATACAGAATTTGATGACGCCGGCCAGTTCACCGGCATTAAGGCCGAGAAGATTGGCAATGATGTTGTCGTGACCGCCGACTATAAACTCGGAAACTTCGACAACGCCAAGTGGACGATCGCTCCTGACGGCAGCGCGGCTCTTGACTTCGCCTATAACTTCAATGGAGTCATTGACCTTATGGGTGTAAAGTTTGACTTCCCTGAAAACAAGGTCATCAGCAAGCGTTGGGTAGGCGACGGTCCTTATCGCGTATGGCAAAACCGTCTCCACGGTCCGCAGTATGGTGTATGGGAGAATGACTATAACGACCCCATACCTGCCGAAAGTTTCACATATCCGGAATTCAAGGGTTATTTTGCAAATGTCGACTGGATGGACATCAAGACTCAGGACGGAACTATCAGCATCGTCAACGAGACTCCCGAAAGCTATGTCGGTGTCTATGAACCACGTGACGGACGTGACCACATCATCTATGAACTTCCAAAGACAGGCATCGCAATCATGGAGGTGATTCCTCCCGTCCGCAACAAGGTCAACACGACTGACCTTATCGGCCCGTCATCTCAGCCCAAATGGGTCGCCGGACAGCGCACCGGTCGCATCCTTCTTAATTTCGAATAGTCGCAGCTAAAATATAGACAGATGAAATTACGCAGCATATTATTATCTGCAACAGCAATGCTCGCTCTCAATGTGTCGGCCGGTCCGACACTTGAGCGGGCTTTTGCCAATCCTCCTTTCGAGGCCAATCCGTGGTGTTTCTGGTACTGGATGTATGGTGCGGTTACAGAGGAAGGCATAAAGGCTGACCTTGAGGCCATGAAACAGGTCGGGCTGGGTGGAACGTATCTCATGCCTATCAAATCGGTCGATGCCGGGGCGCAGTATGAAGGAAAAGCCCCTCAGCTTTCGCCCGAATGGTGGCGTCTGGTCGGGCGCAGCATGGAGATTGCCGACAGTCTCGGATTGAAGCTCGGCATGCACATCTGCGACGGTTTTGCACTTGCCGGCGGTCCGTGGATCAGTCCGGCAGAATCAATGCAGAAAGTCGTGACTGCCGATACTATTATTAAAGGTGGGAAAGTCGAAAATCTCATCCTCTCGATACCTGAAAATTATAAAGGGTATTATGAGGATATAGCGATTCTTGCGATGCCGGTCAAAGGCCGTAAGATTACTGAAAGACCGAAAATCACAGTCGGGAATGTCGATGCTTCTGTCCCTGAAGGCAAGGGTGTAAACATTGACGATAAGGGAGTGATACGTTCGTCGGTGCCATGCTGGATACAATATGAGTATTCAGAGCCGGTTGATGTCGATAATGTGGAAATAATTCTTTCCGGCAACAATTATCAGGCTCACCGTCTGAAAATATACGCGAGCAACGACGGGAAATATTTTCAGGAAGTAAAGCAGTTGCAGCCTGCACGTCAGGGCTGGCAGAATACAGATGCCCAGAGCACGCATGCGATTCCTCCGACAAAAGCGAAGTATTTCCGTTTTGACTGGACTCCGGCCGGAAGTGAACCCGGAAGCGAGGACATGGATGCTGCAAAATGGAAACCCAATCTGAAGATAAAGGACATAGTGCTCAGCGGAGAGCCAAAACTCAACCAATGGGAAGGAAAGGCAGGACTTGTCTGGCGTGTAGCTCCCGAGACCACCCCGACAGAGATTCCTGCAGAGCTGTGTGTTAAAAAGGAGGAGATTATCGACCTGACTTCACAACTGTGCAACGGCTCTCTGTCGGCCTTACTGCCTGAAGGAGAATGGAGAATTATGCGTATAGGCCACACAGCCACCGGCCATACCAATGCCACCGGCGGAGCAGGGCAGGGGCTTGAAGCTGATAAATTCAGCCGTGCGGCTGTCGCCAAGCAGTTTGACAACTGGTTTGGCAAGGCATTTGAAAAGGTCAATCCTGAAATAGCCCGGAAGGTGTTGAAATATATGCACGTCGACAGCTGGGAATGCGGAAGCCAGAACTGGAGCGATAATTTCGCTGACGAATTCAAGCGTCGTCGCGGCTACGATATCATGCCTTATCTGCCTTTGTTTGCCGGTGTGCCTGTCGACAACGTTGAGACTTCAGAGAAAGTGCTCCGTGATGTTCGCACTACCATTGCCGAACTTGTGGTTGATGTGTTCTACGATGTTCTTGCCGGGAAGGCCAAGGAATACGATTGCCTTTTTTCTGCCGAGTGTGTGTCGCCTACGATGGTGAGCGACGGTATGCTCCATTATCAGGCTGTAGACTTCCCTATGGGTGAATTCTGGCTTAACAGTCCTACCCACGACAAGCCGAACGATATGATAGACGCCATTCACGGAGGTCATGTGTACGGCAAGAATATCATTCAGGCCGAAGGTTTCACCGAGTTGCGCGGGACATGGGACGAGACTCCGGCCACTCTTAAAACTCTGCTTGACCGGAATTATGCACTCGGAATCAATAGGATTTTCTATCACGTCAACACCCATAATCCTTATCTTGACAAGAAGCCGGGCATGACCCTTGATGGCATCGGTCTCTTTTTCCAGCGTGACAACACATGGTTTGCCGACGGAGGAAAGGGGCTTACAGACTATATGCGCCGTGCGCAGGCTCTTTTGCAATATGGAACGCCTGTGACTGACATAGCCGTGTTTACAGGAGAGGAGATTCCGCGCCGCGCCGTGTTGCCCGACCGTCTTGTGCCGTCGTTACCGGGAATTTTTGGTGCTGAACGTGTCGAATCAGAGCGAGTGCGTCTGGCCAACGTGGGACAACCGCTGCGCACCAAGCCTGTAGGCGTGTCTCATTCGGCAAATATGGCCGATCCTGAAAAATGGGTCAACCCGATGCGTGGCTACAACTATGATTCAATGAACAAGGATGCGCTTCTGCGTCTCGCGAAGGCTGAAAACGGACGTCTGACTCTCCCGGGTGGCGCGTCTTACCGTGTGCTTGTGCTCCCGATGGCACATCCGCTTATGCCGGACACTACGCTCAGTCCTGAGGTGAGAGCAAAAGTCGACGATTTTGTCAAGGCAGGTGTTGTCGTTCCGCAGCTGCCTTATGTTAATGATGATTTCTCGGCTTACGGAATTGAACGTGACGTAAAAGTGCCGGAAAATGTTGCGTGGACTCACCGTCGTCATGAAGGTGACAACGTAGATCTCTATTTCATTTCGAATCAGGAAGAACAGCCACGTGAATTTACTGCCTCATTCCGTGTGTCGGGCCGTGTCCCCGAGCTATGGAATCCTATGACCGGCAGTATTGACAGGAATCTTGACTGGACCAGCGCCAATGGTCGCACCGATGTAAAAATGAATCTTGACGGAGCGGAATCAGCCTTCATTGTGTTCCGCGAGCCGACACAGGCTACTTCCGGGAAAGCTCCGGCGGTCAGAAAGACTGACGGGATGCTCGACGGTTCAAAATGGACTGTCGAGTTCAAAACCACAGGGCGTAAGATTGAGAACACGGAACTATTTGACTGGACTTCAGCGTCGGATGATGACATCCGCTATTATTCGGGCACAGCTGTCTATTCAACCACATTTAAAGCCCCGAAATATTCCAAGGGTGACCGTGTGGTGCTTAATCTTGACGGCCTTCACGATGTCGCTACGGTCAAGGTTAACGGGAAGGAATGTGGCATAGTCTGGACTGCGCCCAATGCCGTAGATATCACCGATGCGGTTAAGAAAGGCCGGAATACACTGACCATCGATGTCACCAACACATGGGCCAACGCTCTCCTCGGTGCGGATAACGGCAAAGCTCCTTTCGATGGTATTTGGACAAACGGTAAGTATCGTCGGCCTGACACGACGCTGATTCCTGCCGGTCTGACCGGTCCTGTCTCGGTGAGTGTGATTTCAGAAAAATAAAACAAATAGATATTTCACAGATGAAAAAAAATAATTGTTCCTTGTATAAAGGTTTAAGCCTCGCTGCTTTTCTGACCTTTGGCCTGATGGCAGAGGCAGAGGTCAAGATGCCTGCGTTTTTTGGCGACAACATGGTGATGCAGCAGAATACGGATGCAAATATGTGGGGCACTGCTAAAGCTTCGTCAACCGTAACTGTCACACCCGGATGGACATCGGAAGTCTACAAGACAAAAGCCGGAAAAGATGGAAAATGGAAAATCTCTATCCCGACCCCTGCGGCCGGAGGTCCTTACACTGTCACTGTCAGCGACGGCACTCCACTGACGCTCAACAATGTGATGCTTGGCGAAGTGTGGCTCTGTTCAGGACAAAGCAACATGGAGATGCCGATGAAGGGATATAAGAACCAGCCGGTAGAGGGTGCGAACATGGCCACACTGAAAAGCTGTAACCCTAATATCCGTCTTTTTACTGTCAAGCGTAATTCATCCACTGTCCCTGTCGACGATGTGACCGGCTCATGGGCAGAGGCTTCTCCTGAAAGCGTGAGAAACTTCAGTGCCACCGCCTACTTTTTCGGACGTGAGATTGAAGAGCTTCTCAATGTCCCTGTCGGACTTGTAGTCGTGTCGTGGGGTGGTTCGGCCTGCGAGGCATGGATGAACGACGAGATGCTTCAGGCGTTCCCCGAAGCCGCTGCCAAGATACCTGCTGTCAACGGCGAGATTCCATCCAAGAACCGCACTCCGAGTGTGCTTTTCAAAGGCATGCTCAATCCGCTTATCGGCATGGCGATGCGTGGTGTCATCTGGTATCAGGGCGAGGACAATTGGAACCGTGCCCATTCATACACCGACATGCTTTCAACCATGATCAAGGGTTGGCGCAATCTTTGGGGACAGGGCGAATTTCCCTTCTACTATTGCCAGATAGCCCCGTATGATTATGCAATTATCACCGAACCGGGAAAAGAGATTATCAACTCCGCCTATCTTCGCGAGGCTCAGGCTCGTGTGGAGCATATCGTACCGAACACAGGTATGGCAGTGCTGATGGATGCCGGCTGGCCTGAGGGAATCCATCCTCCGAAAAAACAGATACCCGGCGAACGCCTCGCGCTTCTTGCTCTCAACAAGACATACGGCATAAAGGGCATAGGTGCTGAAAGCCCCGTCTACAAATCGATGGAGGTGAAAGGCGATACCGTGATTGTAAGTTTTGACCGTGCTCCCGAATGGATTGCCGGAAAGCAGAGCTTCGAGTCGAAGCAGTTTAAGCTTGCCGGTGAGGACCGTGTGTTCCATCCGGCCAAAGCTTGGATATCGCGTAGTAAAGTTATGGTGAAGAGCGACAAAGTCCCTCATCCTGTGGCTGTTCGCTATGCGTTTGAGAATGCTTCGGAAGGAGATTTGTTCAGCACCGACGGCCTCCCTGTTTCATCGTTCCGTTCGGATGACTGGCCTGACGATAGACCGATTAAAGAATAATTCGGTTGGTTATCAGCCTTAAACAGCCTATAAAATAATTGTATTATGAAAAGACGAGTGCTACTGCCTGTCCTTTTGGCCTCAGCCATTACGATGACTGCCAATGTTCCTGCCGATTATGTGTGGGACAGCATGAGCCACGACTCATCGGCTTCAATGCCGGTGGGTGGCGGTGACATCGGAATGAATCTGTGGGCCGAGGACGGTGATGTGCTTTTTTACATAAGTCGCAGCGGTGCATACGACGAAAACAATACCCTTCTGAAACAGGGGCGTGTGCGCCTGCATATACCCGGCGACGGGACAGCTCCGTTCTCCCAGCGCCTGAAACTTGAGGAAGGCTATTGCGAACTCATGGTCAACGGCTCGAAGGTCACAGTGTGGGCCGATGTGTTCCGCCCGGTGATTCACGTTGAGGTGGAGAGCCCAAAGGCTGTCTCGCCTGAGTTGAGTTATGAAAGCTGGCGCTATGCCGACCGTCCTTTCAAGAAAGGGGAGGGACGGCAGAACTCGTGGAAATGGTCGTCGCCAAAAAATCTCGTCACGACCCGCGATTCAATCAAGGCAGGTGAGCGCGAAGTCACCTTCTTCCACCGCAATCCTGAGACTACGGTGTTTGACGTTACGGTGACCCGCGAAGGTCTCGACTCAGTCAAGTCACAGCTGTGGAATCCGCTTGCCGGACTGATTTCAGGTGGTCGTCTGAAAGGCGACAACCTGCGGTTTACCGGTGTCAGCGAGGGCGTATATGACGGCACTGATTTCCGCTCATGGAATTTCACCGCCGCCAAGCCTGCGAAGAAGTTTGATTTCACAATCAGCCTCCACAACGCTCAGACCTCTGTTGACGAGTGGCAGGATGCGCTTGAAAGCCTTGAGCGCTCTGTCAGACTCCGCGACGACCGAACGAAATCGCGCGGATGGTGGCGTGACTACTGGAAGCGCAGCTACATAGCCTCGCCGACAGATGCCGACTCTGTTGTCGGCCGTATGGCTCAGAACTATACGCTTTTCCGCTACATGCTCGGATGTAACGCCTACGGTAAAGAACCGACAAAGTTCAACGGCGGCCTTTTCACCTTCGATCCTCACCATGTCAAGGCGACCGAGACTTTCACCCCTGACTACCGTAACTGGGGAGGTGGCACGATGACTGCGCAGAATCAGCGTCTGGTATACTGGCCGATGCTTAAAAGCGGTGATTTTGACATGATGAAGCCTCAGTTTGATTTCTATAACCGCATGTTATCAAACGCAGAACTGAGGTCGCGCGTCTATTGGAATCACGACGGGGCATGCTTCGCCGAGCAAATCGAGCTGTTCGGTCTGCCTAACATGATGGAATATGGCACTAAACGTCCTGCGTATGCCGATCCCGGCGTTGAATACAACGCATGGCTTGAATATGAATGGGACACGGTGCTTGAATTCTGCCAGATGATGCTCGAAAGCGCCCGTTATGACGGGACAGACATTTCTGCCTACCGGCCCCTCATCGAAAGTTCACTCACTTTTTTTGATGAGCATTACCGTTATCTTGCCTCGCGCCGTGGCAGCAAGAGCCTTGATGGCGATGGGAAACTGATTCTTTTTCCCGGTTCAGGCTGCGAGACATACAAAATGACCAACAATGCCGCCTCGACTGTGGCAGCACTCCGTCGTGTCACAGGCGACTATATCGATTACATGAAGACTCAGGGCGACACGGCTGTGTCAAAATGGAATGACCTCCTTTCCCGTATTCCTGAAATTCCTCACCGTTATCTCGACGGACGTATGATGATTGCTCCGGCTAAGACGTGGGAGCGCATCAATAATGTGGAGACACCGCAGCTATATCCCGTGTGGCCTTGGCGCTTCTACGGTGCGACTGTCGGCGACAGCGCTATGCTCGATATTGCCAGAAATACATATCTGTATGATCCGGATGCACTGCGATTCCGTTCCACTACGGGCTGGAAGCAGGATAACATCTGGGCTGCATGTCTCGGGCTGACAGACGAGGCGTTTGAACTCAACTCGCAGAAGTGGGCCGACGGTTCTCACCGCTTCCCGGCCTTTCTCGGACCGGGTTACGACTGGACTCCCGACCACAACTGGGGCGGCAGTGCCATGATCGGCTTGCAGGAAATGCTGATGCAGACAGATGGCGATAAGATTTATCTTTTCCCTGCGTGGCCGCTTGGGCGCGACATCAGTTTCAAGCTCCATGCCCCGGCCAATACGACGGTCGAGGCAGTGCTGAAGGACGGGAAACTGGCAAACCTTGTCGTGACTCCGGCCGGACGTTCAGCCGACATCGTGTTGCCAACCGAACTGAAATAAAAATTGACTATTAACATGAAAATACTTGCAACTATCCTATCATTCCTGCTACTTCCGACAGTGGCTATCGCTACTGAGAACACGGAAAAAGTGACTCCGCAGGAAATCTCTGTCGCCGGATTTTTCCCAATCGAGGATTCCGGCCGACAGGTCTATGACTTTAACAATGGCTGGCGTTATCATCTCGGCGACGTGACCGATGGCCAGGCTGTAGGGCTTGACGATTCCAAGTGGGAAGTCGTGTCTACGCCCCACACAGTAGAACTTCTTCCGGCCGAAGGAAGCGGATGTCGCAACTATCAGGGTGTGGCGTGGTATCGCAAACATTTCGTGATGCCTTCCGACACAAAAGGTAAGGATGTCTCGCTCCATTTTGAGGCCGTGATGGGCAAACAGAAATTTTTTGTCAACGGCAAGGAAGTCAAGGCGAATTTCGGTGGTTATCTTCCGATAACCATTTCACTTTCAGAAGCCGGTGTGCAGCCCGGCGACAGCTGTGTCGTAGCAGTCATGGCAGATAATAGCGATGACAAGAGTTTCCCTCCCGGCAAGCCACAGCATTCACTCGACTTTGCCTATCATGGAGGCATCTACCGTGATGTGTGGATGATTGTCAAATCACCTGTAGCCATCACTGATGCCGTCGAGGCCAATCGCGTGGCCGGCGGTGGTGTATTTGTGCATTTCGACAAGGTTTCCGACAAGAGTGCCGAAGTCATAGTCAATACCGATGTGGCTAACAATGGCGACAAGTCGCGCAAGGTCTATGTCGAGACTTCGCTGATTGACCCTGAAGGTAAGCTCATACAGAAAAGCAGTGCTTCGGCCATCACACTCAAGCCCGGCCAGACAAAAACTGTGATGCAGACTTTCCATGTGAAAAATCCGCAGCTGTGGAGTCCTGACAGCCCGACACTCTATCGCATAGAGTCGCGTGTAAAGGACGGTAAAGAAACTGTCGACGGTGGTGCGACACGCATAGGCATACGCTATTTCGAGTTTGACGGCGACAAAGGCTTCGTACTCAATGGCAAGCCTTTCGGTCAGCTTGTCGGCGCAAACCGTCATCAGGATTTCGCCTATGTCGGCAATGCAGTCCCTAATTCGCAGCAGTGGCGCGATGCAAAGCGTCTGCGTGACGCAGGATGCCGTATCATCCGTGTGGCTCACTATCCTCAAGACCCTTCGTTTATGGATGCTTGCGACGAACTTGGAATGTTTGTGATTGTCGCTACTCCCGGTTGGCAGTTCTGGAACAAAGATCCTAAGTTTGCCGAAAAAGTCCATCAGAACACCCGTGAGATTATCCGTCGCGACCGCAATCATCCTTCAGTGCTTATGTGGGAACCGATTCTTAACGAGACCCGCTATCCTGAGAATTTTTCACTTGAGGCCCTTCAGATTACAAAGGATGAATATCCCTATCCGGGCCGACCGATTGCCGCAGCCGACATGCACTCGGCAGGGGTGAAGGAAAACTATGATCTTGTCTACGGATGGCCCGGCGACGATGAGAAGGCAGATGCTCCGCGTCAGAATATCTTTACCCGCGAATTTGGTGAGAATGTCGACGACTGGTATGCGCATAACAACGACAACCGTGCATCGCGCAGCTGGGGTGAACGCCCGATGAAGGTACAGGCGCTTTCACTTGCCAAGACCTACGACGGTCTCTATCGCACTACTGGCAAATTTATCGGTGGCGCTCAGTGGCATCCTTTTGACCATCAGCGTGGCTATCACCCCGATCCATACTGGGGAGGCATCTACGACGCGTTCCGTCAGCCAAAGTATGCCTACCACATGTTCCGCAGTCAGACAGCCCACGACCTCAAGCACCCGACAGCCGAGTCAGGCCCGATGGTCTATATCATGCACGAAATGACACAGTTCTCCGATCCTGATGTTGTCGTGTTCAGTAACTGTGATTCAGTCCGTCTTTCAATTTATGACGGAGCCAAGTCATGGACACTTCCCGTCGTTCACCGCGAAGGAGGCATGCCGTCTGCTCCTGTTGTCTTTGAAAATGTGTGGGATTTCTGGGAAGCCCGCAACTATAGCTATACCAACAAGAACTGGCAGGCTGTCAATATGGTTGCCGAGGGTATTGTTGACGGTAAGGTAGTCGCTACCGAAAAGAAGATGCCATCGCGTCGCTCGACCAAACTTCGTCTTTATGCTGATTGGGACGGTAAGCCCCTTGTTGCCGATGGTTCTGATTTCATCGTTGTTGTTGCCGAGGTAACCGACGATAACGGCAACGTGCGCCGTCTTGCCAAGGAAAACATAGTGTTTGAGGTCGAGGGCGAAGGCGAGATAATCGGCGATGCCTCTATCCATGCCAATCCTCGTCCCGTGGAGTGGGGATCAGCTCCTGTGCTTATCCGTTCGACCCGTACCCCCGGCAAAATCAAGATAAAGGCTCGTGTTGAAGCTCCCGGTACTCATGCTCCCACTCCTGCTGAGATTGAAATAGAGAGCGTTCCTTCCACAATCCCGGCGCTCTATAGCGATCAGCGCAAAATCGGTTCGTCTGCAAAGCGTCAGAACACTGATGTGAATGCTCCGTCGCTGTCGGAAGAAGAGAAGCGCAAAATCCTTGAGGAAGTCGACCTCCAGCAGCAGGAATTCGGTATTCAGAAGTAAAAATCTTATAGAAACATATATTAATATGAAGAAAACAGCAGTGTTAGTGCTTGCAGCTATGGCTACGATGGACATAGCTGCACAGTATCCCACAATTCCTGATTCAATCAAAGCCCGTGCGGCCCGTCAGGAGGCAGAATGGGACGCTCATTCCGACAAGGCTTGGGCAGAGGCATATCCCATAGTGATGAAAGAAGAGGCTGAAAACGGCCGTCCATACCGTCCGTGGGCCTCGAAACCCGAAGATCTGATAAAGGCTGACATCGTGGCATTCCCCGGGGCTGAAGGTGGAGGCGCATATACTCCCGGCGGTCGTGATGGCAAGGTATATGTGGTTACATCCCTTGCCGACAGTGGTCCCGGCACTCTTCGTGAGGCATGTGAGAAGGGTGGTGCGCGCACAATCGTGTTCAATGTCGCAGGTGTCATCAAACTGAACTCTCCCATCACTGTCCGCGCGCCTTACATCACCATACTCGGTCAGACTGCTCCGGGGGACGGTGTATGCGTGACCGGTGCGTCATTCCTTATTGATACTCATGATGTGATTATCCGCCACATGCGTTTCCGTCGAGGCGCACAGGATGTCGCTTTCCGTGACGACGCTCTCGGTGGCAATGCCGTGGGCAACATAATCCTCGATCATGTGTCGGGTTCATGGGGTCTTGACGAAAACATGTCGATCTACCGCCATGTCTACAACCGTAATCCCGAGACAGGCAAAGGAGAGAAACTTCCTACAGTAAATATCACCATCCAGAATTCGATTTTCTCAGAAGCGCTTGATCTCTATAACCATGCCTTCGGAGCGACTATCGGTGGCCACAACAGCACCTTTGCACGCAACCTTTTCGCATCGAACATCTCGCGTAACTGCTCAATCGGCATGGATGAAGATTTCAACTTCATCAACAACGTGACCTACAACTGGTGGAATCGTTCGGTCGATGGCGGTGACCACACAAGCCGTCTCAACATCATCAACAACAACTTCAAGCCTGGACCTATCACCGAAACCAACTCGGCTGACGCTCCCATCCGCTACCGCATTGTCAAGATGGAAGCCGGACGCGACAAGGCTTTCAAAGACAAGTTTGGCAAGGCCTATGTCAGCGGCAACAAGGTGTGGGGCAACGACAAGGTGACTGCCGACAACTGGGACGGAGGTGTGCAGATCTACAATGGTCCAGTGCCCGCCGAACGCATTGCAGAGCTTAAGGCCGACGCTCCTTTCCCTATGGCCGATGTGACCATTATGGAGACCGCTCCCGCCTATGAATATGTGCTTAAGAATGCCGGAGCTACCAAGCCCAAGCGCGATGCCGTCGACGCGCGTGTCATCAAGACCGTGAAGACCGGCAAGGCTATTTATGAGAAGGATGCCGACAAGTACACCAGCTCCACTCCCTACGTGAAGCGCCGTCTGCCTTCCGACTCTTATAAAAACGGTATTATCACCGATCCGCGTCAGGTTGGCGGACTTCCCGAATACAAGGGTAAACCCCGCGTTGACAGCGACAACGACGGTCTGCCCGACGCATGGGAGAAGAAACATGGTCTCAATCCCAACGACCCGACCGACTCAGCAAAGGATTCGGGCAACGGCTACACATGGATTGAGGTATATGCCAATGAGCTTGCTAAATAAGTCATAGGAATTATAATGAAAAATACTCCGTCGTAATAGAATCTATTATGGCGGAGTATTTTTTATATGATGCCTCTTCTTCCTGTCAAATGGAGGATATTGCATGGTTTGACAGGAATACCAATCCCCATATTAGAAGTACGAATAATGTTATGGCCAGTTGTTGGTAACATTTCTGACGGATGCAAAAATAGACTGAAGCTATGACAAAGACTGCCACTGATGCAATAGCCATTACAATAGCCCATGTCAGATAAGATTTTTGTATTATCATGACAGCATAGGCGATTAATACGGGTATCAACAGCAAGCACAGTTGATTTAAAGTCGGATTCTCGATTTTCTTCATGTTTCGTAGGTGTTTATGCTGAGGTGGGATTTATCGGGGGCGGGGACTGACATATGGATTCTTGCCGAATGTGTAAAAGTCTATGCAATAGAAACAATTCGGTTGTGAAAAAAGTTTAAAAAATGATTGATGCGACAAGAGTAAACGACGATTTACAGAGGGCGGAATCTTTGATGTGGAAGGTGTGACGGAATGGTCTGAAATGTAAAAAGTGTAAAATATACACTTAAAATCAATGCTTTTAGCTCCGAGACCTGTCACGAAAGGTCGTGTCGCTACCCTATTGAAATTTGCTTCTGCCTTATAATCTTGGATATTACAGCGAAATGATTTTACAATAAGATTTGTAGGAATGAATGAAAAACACTATCTTTGTTTACCCAAAATTATCTTCCATGAAAGTACTTTCGAAACAACTAATCATCACCGCAATCGCAATGATGGCGCTGGATGCTTCAGCGTCGCAGGAACACAAGTTATGGTACGACAAACCGGCTCAGGTCTGGACCGAGGCATTGCCTCTGGGCAACGGTCGTCTCGGAGCCATGGTCTATGGTAATCCGGGAGCAGAGCAGATTCAGCTAAACGAAGAGACAATCTGGGCCGGCCAGCCGAACAACAATGCCAATCCCGATGCACTGGAGTGGATTCCAAAGATTCGCCAGCTCGTGTTTGAAGGTAAGTATCGTGAGGCTCAGGACATGGCTACAGCTCATGTGAAGTCTCATAAAAATCAAGGTATGCCATATCAGCCTTTCGGTGACCTTCGCATAACTTTCCCCGGTCATACGCGTTATGAAGACTACTACCGTGAACTGAGCCTTGACTCGGCCCGCACGGTTGTGAAATATAAGGTCGACGGTGTGAATTTCACCCGTGAAACCTTTACGTCTTTCCCTGATCAGGTTGTGATTACCCGCATTACTGCCGACAAGCCCGGCAGTGTGACATTCAACGCCTCACTCACTTCACCCCATCCCGATGTGATGATTGCCTCCGAAGGCAACGATATCACTCTTAGCGGAGTCAGCTCGAACCACGAGGGCCTCAAAGGTAAAGTGGAGTTTCAGGGGCGTGTGACTGCTGTCCCCAAGGGCGGCCGCATGTCGACAAGCGACGGTGTGATCTCAGTCGAGAACGCCGATGAGGCTGTCATCTATACCTCAATCGCTACCAATTTTAACGATTACACTGATATCACCGGCGATGAGGAAGCCCGCAGCAAGGCTTATCTTGCCAAGGCTGTCACCAAACCTTTCTCACAGGCGAAGAAAGAGCATGTCGATTTCTATCAGAAGCAGATAGGCACTTCGACTCTCGACCTCGGACCTGACAAGTATGCCGATGTTCCGACCGATATCCGCATCGAGCGATTCAAGGATACCCATGACAACCAGCTTGTGGCCAATTATTACAAATTTGGCCGTTATCTGCTTGTCAGCAGTTCTCAGCCGGGCGGTCAGGCCGCGAACCTTCAGGGAATATGGAACGACAAGATGTTCCCGTCGTGGGACAGCAAATATACCTGCAACATCAACCTCGAAATGAATTACTGGCCAGCGGAGGTCACCAATCTTACAGAGCTAAACGAACCGCTGTTCCGTCTCATCAAGGAAGTGAGCAAGACCGGCGCAGAGACTGCTAAAATCATGTATGGCGCTCCGGGCTGGGTGCTCCATCACAACACTGACATCTGGCGCGTCACCGGTGCGATCGACAATGCTCCTTCGGGTATGTGGATGAGTGGAGGCGCATGGCTCTGCCGTCATCTTTGGGAACATTATCTCCACACCGGCGATATTGAATTTCTCCGTGAGGCATATCCTATCATGAAGGGAGCCGGTGAATTTTTTGATGCGACTATGGTCTACGAGCCACAGAGCGGAATGCTTGTCGTCGCTCCGAGCAATTCACCTGAAAATGCGCCCAAGGGTCACAACGCGACAACGACCGCCGGCGCTACGATGGACAATCAGCTTGTGACCGAGCTCTGGAACAATATCATCACGGCTTCTACTATCCTTGATACAGACAAAGAATTTGCCGATCATCTTAAAAAGCGTGTCAACGAAATCTCGCCGATGCGCATAGGCAAGTGGGGACAGCTTCAGGAATGGATGGGCGACTGGGATAATCCCGAGGACAACCACCGTCATGTCTCACACCTCTATGGCATGTTCCCCTCGAATCAGATTTCTCCCTTCCGTACTCCCGAACTCTTTGATGCGGCCCGCACATCGCTCATTCATCGAGGAGACCCCTCGACCGGATGGAGCATGGGCTGGAAGGTTTGTCTGTGGGCACGTATGCTTGACGGCGACCATGCCTATAAACTGATTACCGACCAGCTGACCCTCGTGCGTAACGAAAAGAAAAAGGGAGGGACATATCCCAACTTCTTTGACGCGCATCCGCCGTTCCAGATTGACGGAAACTTCGGTTGTGTGGCAGGTATCGCCGAGATGCTGATGCAGAGCCACGACGGATTCATCTATCTTCTTCCCGCTCTTCCTTCCGTGTGGCCCGACGGCGAGATTACCGGTCTCGTAGCCCGTGGCGGATTTGTGATAGACATGTCATGGAAAAACGGCCGTATCGAAAAAGTAACCGTCAAATCGACTCTTGGAGGAAACTGCCGTCTGCGCACGCTCACTCCACTCAAGGGCAAGGGGCTTAAGGCTGCCAAAGGCGGCAACAGCAATGCTATGTTTGCGGTCAACGAAGGTCTCGCGCCTATTATCAGCCCGGAAGCAAAGCTTAATCCTGTCGAACTGAAGAAAACATATCTCTACGATCTCCCCACAAAAGCCGGGGAAACCTATACGCTGTTCGGAAAGTGAAATAACGACGGCTTTGCAGGGACGCTTTAAAACGCCGTAAGCGTCAATCAGGCTCAATTACGTCAATCAGTTGCGTCAATCAAAATCAACGTCAATCCCGTCTCAGAGGCTGAGGCCAAGGGGATGGAGGCGTTTTGAAGGCTGTCCCTGCAATTTCGTCGGTAAGAATCCGGCATGAATCATCAACGAATAATCTAAAATCAACGAATAATAAACCAGCGAATCATGAAAAAATTAAGCTTATTCATCTGTCTCTTCATTGCGGCGATGTCAGGCATCTATGCACAGGACCCTGTGAAGAAAGTTTATAAGCCTTGGGACAATGGAAAATTGCGTGTCTCCGACAACGGAACTTATCTTCAGCATGAAAACGGCACTCCATTCTTCTGGATGGGTGAGACAGGCTGGCTTCTGCCTGAACGTCTTGACCGCTCCGAGGCTTCCTACTATCTGAATGGTTGTCGCGAGGCCGGCTACAATGTGGTGCAGGTGCAGACCATCAACGGTGTACCGGCCATCAATTTCTATGGACAGCTTTCAAATCCCGACGGCTGGGACTTCTCTGAAATCAACAAAAAAGGAGTCTACGGTTACTGGGATCACATGGACTATATCATCAAGCAGGCTGAAAATCAGGGTATATACATCGCGATGGTTCCTATCTGGGGCGGCCTTGTGAAAGCCGGACTCATGAGCGTAGACGATGCCAAGGCATACGGCAAGTTCCTTGCCGAGCGCTACAAGGATTCTCCAAATATCATCTGGGTCATGGGCGGTGATGTCAAGGGCGACATCAATCCTGACCAGTGGAATGCGATGGCACGTACAATCAAGTCGATTGACAAGAACCATCTCATGAGCTACCATCCTTTCGGCCGCACATCGTCAATCAACTGGTTTCACAATGCAGAGTGGCTTGACTTCAATATGTTCCAGAGCGGTCATCGCCGCTATGACCAAGTGCGTGGCGACGGCGACGACACCGCACAGGCCGCACAGGCTGAGGACAACTGGCGTTATGTTGAAGCCGGTCTTGCCATGAAGCCCCGCAAGCCTATATTTGATGCCGAACCGAGCTACGAGGAAATCCCTCAGGGTCTGCATGATCCTTCGCAGCCTTGGTGGAAAGCTCCCGATGTGCGTCGCTACGCATACTGGGCTGTTTTTGCAGGGGCTTTCGGCCATACCTACGGACACAATTCAATCATGCAGATGCTCAAACCGGCCAACGTCGGTGGCTACGGAGCTGTCAAGACATGGTATGAAGGTATGAAAGATCCCGGTTTCAATCAGATGAAGCACCTTAAGAATCTTATCCTTGCTTTCCCGTTTTTTGAGCGTGTCCCCGACCAGACCATAATTGCAGGTGAGAACGGCACTCGCTACGACCGTCTCATTGCCACCCGTGGCAATGACTATCTGCTTGTCTACAACTATACAAATCGTCCGATGGAGATTGATCTCACCAAGATTTCAGGAAAGAAGAAAAACGCATGGTGGTATGACCCGAAAGACGGAAATCTTGAGTATATCGGTGAATTTGACAGCAAGGTTACACCTTTCCAGTATGACGGTGGCCACGGTGCGGGTAACGACCGTGTGCTCATAGCGGTGGATTCCGCCAAGGACTATATCGGAAAAGATTGGAAAAATCTTCCTTCCAAGAACTAATCCCCAGCATATTCACGCTATCAACAACACATTTTCATTATGATGTATCGGATTTCAACCCTGCTTCTTGCATTGCTCATCGTCACAGGTGTCAGCGCAGGTGTGAATGTCGGTTCGCTGACGACAGAGGGACTTGTCAGTCCACTCAATGTCGAGACGCCTAATCCGCGCCTGAGCTGGATAATCACTTCGTCTGACCGAGATGTGATGCAGACAGCCTACCATATTCTCGTTGCCTCTTCGCCCGAAAAGCTCGCAGCCGGTCAGGGTGACATCTGGGATTCGGGAAAAGTTTCTTCCGACCGTTCGGTGTGGGTCGAATACACAGGCCCGAAACTTGCTGACAATACCCGCTGCTACTGGAAAGTGAAAGTATCGACCACCCGTGGAGACTCGCCTTGGAGTCCTCAGGCAGAGTGGGGGATGGGTATTGTCGGCGAAGGACATTGGGGCGGCCGCTGGATCGGATGGGAAGGCCCGTTCGAGTGGGATATCGAAGACTCCCACAGCCGAATGAGTTCCCGTTATCTCCGCAAGGAGTTCAACAGTGAGAAAAAAGAAATCAAGCGTGCAACCGCCCATATTTCAGGTCTCGGTCTCTATGAACTCTATATCAACGGACAGAAAGTTGGCGACGATGTGCTCGCGCCAGCTCCGACTGACTATCGCCGGACAACACTCTATAATTCCTATGATGTCACTGACCTTCTTAAAGGCAACGGTGAGGCAAATGCCGTCGGCGTGACTCTTGGCAACGGCCGTTTCTATACAATGCGCCAGAACTATAAGCCTTACAAGATTCCTACGTTCGGCTATCCGAAGATGCGCATGAACATGATTATCGAGTACACCGACGGGACAAAGCAGCGTGTCAACTCAGATGAAAAGTGGAGTCTCACAGCCGAAGGACCTATCCGCAGCAACAATGAGTATGACGGTGAAATCTATGATGCCCGCCTCGATTTCGGCGACTGGACAAAGCCGGGCTACGATGATTCGAAATGGCTGAAGGCTCAGCGTGCGGAGCTTCCTTTCGGTACGCTCCGTGGTAATACTGCCCCCAACATGAAGGTCATGAAAACTCTCACTCCCAAGAGTGTTCGCAAACTCGGTGACCGCTACATGGTGGACTTCGGTCAGAATATGGCCGGATGGGTCAAGATCGCCTTGGCAGGCGTGGCCAAGGGCGACACCGTGGTTATACGCTATTCCGAACGCATCTCGCCTGACAGCACACAGCTTGATGTCGAAAATCTCCGCCATGCGCAGAGCACTGACCGCTACATTGCCAATGGCACTGAAAATGGCGTGAAATGGAGTCCGAAATTCTCTTACCACGGTTTCCAGTTCGTTGAGGTTACAGGTGTCAAAAATCTCAAGCCCGAAGATATTGTGGCAGAGTTCGTTTACGACGCTCTTCCCGACAACGGCTCTTTTGCCAGCTCGAACAAGACAATGAATGCCATTCACCGCAATGCTTGGTGGGGCATAGCCAGCAACTACAAGGGTGTGCCGGTTGACTGTCCGCAGCGCGACGAGCGCCAGCCGTGGACAGGCGACCACAACATGGGGACATGGGGCGAAAATTTCCTTTTCGACAACGCCACCATGTATGCCAAGTGGATGGATGACATGCGCGAATCTCAGAGAGAGGACGGATGTCTGCCTGACATTGCTCCGGCATTCTACAACTATTACACTTCCGACATGACATGGTCGTCCACGCTGCCCGTCGTATCCGACATGATTTATGAACAGACCGGTAATCCTCAGCCTATCATCCGCAATTATGCTGCGATGAAGAAGTGGATGAACCATATCAGGACCGATTTTACAAACAAGGATGGTCTTATCACAGCCGATAAGTATGGCGACTGGTGTGTTCCGCCTGAAAAACTCGACATGATTCATAGCCAGGACCCTGCCCGCAAGACGGACGGGACTCTGATTGCTTCCGCTTATTATTATAAGATGTGTCAGCTGATGGCAAAGTTTGCCCGCATGCAGGGTCTCGATTCCGAGGCTGCCGCGTGGGAGAGCGATGCCGATAAAGTAAAGGAGGCGTTCAACAAGCAGTTCCTGACTGTCAAGAAAGGCACATCGCCAGTAAAGACCCCTCACATCCTGTATCCCGACAGCATCTTCTAGGGCAACAACACTGCCACAGCCAATGTGCTTCCGCTCGCATTTGACATGGTTCCCGCAGAATATCGTCAGCCTGTGGCCGATAATCTTATTAAGACAATCATCGAGACCAACAAGGGACATATCTCGACCGGTGTCATCGGAGTCAACTGGCTCATGCGTGAACTGTCGCGCATCGGACGTGGCGATGTCGCGGCTATGCTTGCCTCCAATACTTCCTATCCGAGCTACGGCTACGAGATTTCAAAGGGTGCTACTACTATCTGGGAACTTTGGAACGGCGACACCGCCAGCAGGAAGATGAACAGCAACAACCACGTCATGATGCTCGGAGACCATCTGAACTGGTATTATCAGGATCTCGCAGGTTTCAATCCTGCTAAGCCGGGCTATAAGGAGATTCTTCTCAAACCCGACTTCTCGATTCAGCAGCTCGACAGCGTGAACGCATCCTACCGCACACCTTACGGCCTGCTTGCAAGCCGTTGGGTCAAGACACCTATGCACATCGAATGGCGTGTCGAGATTCCGTGCAACACCACGGCTGTGCTTTGTGTCCCGACTCCCGACAAAAAGGCTGTGAAAGCCCCGGGAGCGAAATATATGCGTTCTGAAGGTCTGAATTCATACTGGAGTGTAGGCTCAGGAGTATATAATCTTGACATAAAGGTTGATCCCTCCTTGGGCGACAAGCGCAAAGGTATTCTCAACGACGAGTTCCTCTATGAAACAGCCTCATTCCCTGAATGTCACGGCGCTACCATCGTCGAGCTTGACAACGGCGATCTTGTGGCTTCGTTTTTTGGCGGAACAAAGGAGCGCAATCCCGATTGCGTGATCTGGGTATGCCGTAAACCCAAGGGTGCTACCGAATGGAGCGAGCCTATGATTGCAGCCGATGGCGTATTCGACCTCAATGACCCCAATATCAAGCTTGCAGGTCTTTCAGGCATCAACGCTGAGACAACTCCGGCTACAGCCGGACCTGTCGGCCCGCATTTCAAGGGCGATATCAACAATGCGCGCCGCAAGGCATGCTGGAATCCGGTGCTTTTCCAGATTCCCGGCGAAAAGGAACTTATGCTGTTCTACAAGATAGGTTCAAGCGTAGGTGACTGGACCGGATGGGTAGTCCGTTCGACCGATGGCGGAAAAACGTGGAGCGACCGCGAGCCTCTTCCCGAAGGCATCCTTGGTCCGATCAAGAATAAGCCGGAATATATCAACGGACGCATCATCTCGCCGAGCAGCCGTGAAGGCAAGGGCTGGCGTGCATGGATTGAAATCAGTGATGACAAAGGCAAGACGTGGCACACAGCCGGAGCGCTTCCCTCGGATTCGGCAATACGCACCGACCGTACAGAACCTGAACCAATCTATGCGATTCAGCCGAGCATCCTGCGTCATTCCGACGGCCGTCTGCAGATTCTTTGCCGCACACGCAACTCAAAGATTGCGACAAGCTGGAGCAGTGACAACGGTGACACTTGGACTCCCGTCACTCTCATCGACATGCCCAACAATAATTCAGGAACTGATGCCGTGACTCTCAAAGATGGTCGCCATGTGCTTATCTACAATGATTTCGCAACTCTTCCGGGAACACCGAAAGGTGTCCGCAATCCTCTTTGTGTGGCCGTTTCAGACGATGGAATCCATTGGGAGAATGTCATGACGCTTGAAGACAGCCCTGTCAGCCAGTATTCTTATCCGAGTATCATACAGGGTAAAGACGGCAAGCTCCATGCAATCTATACGTGGCGTCGTCAGCGTGTGAAATACGCAAGACTTGATTTATAAAAAACTCATAACAACAAAAAACAACAGTAGGGATGCGGTGTCGCCGTGTCCCTACAGAATTTAACCATCATGAAAATATTTGCAGCAGCTATAGCGACAGTCGGGCTTGGGCTTGGCCTCTATTCGTGCAGTTCGGGAGCTAATAAGACTGAAACACAGCCCGAAGACGAGTTATATATGTTCACATCGTTCCATGAACCTGCCGACGAAGGTCTGCGCTTCCTTTACAGTGAGGACGGCATTCACTGGGACAGTATCGCCGGTACATGGCTCAAGCCAGAAATCGGCATGAACATCATGCGCGACCCATCGATTGTTGTCGGTCCTGACAGCACTTATCACCTTGTGTGGACAATCGCGTGGAAGGGTGATACGGGATTCGGTTACGCAAGCTCCAAGGATCTTATCAATTGGAGCGAGCAGCGTCGCATTCCGGCAATGGATTCGATTGCATCGACCCAGAATCTGTGGGCGCCTGAACTTTTCTATGACGATGTTAAGGATCAGTTCATGATCATATACGCCTCATGTGTCGTTGATGCCGGATTTGATGTTGGCATCGAGGATGAGAAAAACAACCATCGTCTCTACTACGTCACCACAAAAGATTTCAATACATTCTCCGAGCCGAAACTTTTCTATGATCCGGGATTCAGCTGCATCGACGCCACACTCGTGAAGCGTGGCACTGACGACTATGTGATGGTGGTCAAGGACAATACTCGTCCCAACCGCAACATCAAGGTGGCTTTTGCAAAGTCGGCCGAAGGTCCTTACTCTCCTGCTTCAGAGCCGTTCACAGAGTCTTTCACCGAAGGCCCGTCGGTAGCCAAAGTCGGAGATGACTACTACATCTATTATGATACTTACAGAAAATTCATCTACAGCGCCCACAAGACAAAGGACTTTGTGACATTCACTGATGTCACAGACAGTGTGAGCGTACCAAAGGACCACAAGCACGGCACTATATTCCGCGCTCCGCGTTCGGTAGTCAAAAACCTTATTGAAGCAAGCAATAAAAAATGAAGCTGACAAAATTAGTCCTCGTATCGGCAGCCTGTCTGACAGCCTTCGGGCTTACTGCCGAGGAACGCATACATTATACAGGGACAAAACTTTCGAATCCCAACCGTCACGACGGAGCGCTTTCGCCGGCTGTCGGCGTGCACAATATCCAGACTATGCGTGCCAACCGTCGCTATGACCTCTATTCGCCAAACGATAACGGCTGGACTTACAATCATCAGCCGATGATGGCATACTGGAACGGTAAGTTCTACATGCACTATCTATCCAATCCGGTCGACGAACACGTAGGCGGAGGCCGCACTCTGCTCCAGACCTCCGATGACGGTTACAACTGGAGTGCTCCTCAGATTCTTTTCCCTGTCTACCCCGTCCCCGACGGTTTTAAGAAGGACGGAATCGATGCCGTAGCTTCAGGTCAAGACGCAGTGATGCACCAGCGTGTCGGATTCTATGTGTCGAAATCAGGCCGTCTGCTTGCAATCGGCAACTATGGTATCGCCCTTCATCACAAGGATGATCCAAACGACGGCAACGGAATCGGACGCGTGGTACGTGAGATCTATAAGGACGGCTCGTTCGGTCCGATATATTTTATCTACTACAATCACGACTTCAACGAGAAGAATACAAATTATCCCAACTATAAGAAAAGTAAGGACAAGGGTTTTCGTGAGGCTTGTGAGGAAATCATCGCCAATCCGCTTTATCGCATGCAGTGGGTCGAGGAGGCCGACCGCAACGACCCGATGATTCCTCTTGCAAAACCCTATAAAGCATTCTGCTGGTACACACTCCCCAACGGCGACATCGCATCACTCTGGAAACATGCGTTGACATCCGTGAGCAAAGACGGAGGCAATACATGGGCTGAACCAGTGGAGCGCGCCAAGGGATTTGTCAACAGCAACGCGAAAATCTGGGGACAGAAACTGAGCGACGGCACTTATGCCACCGTATACAATCCATCGGAATTCCGTTGGCCGCTCGCAATCTCCCTCAGTTCCGACGGTCTTGACTACACTACGCTTAATCTTGTTCATGGTGAAGTGCCGCCTATGCGTTATGCCGGACAATACAAGTCTTTCGGTCCGCAATATGTGAGAGGCATTCAGGAAGGCAACGGAACTCCTCCCGACGGTGACCTTTGGGTGACATATAGCGTCGGTAAAGAAGACATGTGGGTGGCACGCGTGCCTGTCCCTGTCGAGCTTGTGGCTACTGGACATGCCGATGAGAATTTCGGAGATTTCAAGTCGCTTTCCGATCTCACGATGTGGAACATCTATTCACCCGTATGGGCTCCCGTTTCGCTTCAGGAGAAAGATGGGAAAACATGGCTGACTCTTGCGGACAAAGATCCGTTTGACATATCGAAAGTGGAACGCAAGATTCCGCCGACACGTGAGCTTTCTGTCGAGTTTGACCTTATGGCCGATCAAAACGATCATGGCGACCTGCTTATCGAGTTCGTTGATGACGAGGGAACAGCCTGCGCACGTCTCGACCTCACGCCGGAAGGAGAATTCCGTTCGAAGGGTGGAGCGCGCTATGGCAAAATCCTCAACTACGAACCCGGAAAGCCATATCATGTGAAAGTCGACCTTTCGCTCGACAACCGCAATTCGACAGTCTATATCAACGGAGAAAAGAAGACTACACGAATGCTTTTCGCTCCTGTCAAGGAGGTTGAGCGCGTGGTATTCCGCACAGGTCCACACTCTAATTTCCCCAATGTCGATACTGAGGCCGACCAGCACAACGACATGCCCCGTGCCAATGACGTAGACAAGGAAGCCGTCTACCGTATCGCCAACTTCAAGAGCTCGTCGCGTGACATTGACGGTACTGCATCTGTCTTGAAATACGATGATTTTTCACATCATGCCGATTATTTCAACGGCATGGAGGACGAGAACATCGCTCAGGCAATTCCAAATTCGGAATCGTCGGAGTGGATGAAGGAAAACATACCTCTGTTCGAATGTCCCGACAAGGATATGGAAGAGATGTACTACTATCGTTGGTGGACTCTGCGCAAGCACATCAAGAATACTCCTGTAGGCTATGGAATGACGGAATTCCTCGTTGATCGTAGCTATGCTGACAAATACAACCTGATCGCATGTGCTATCGGCCACCATATTTATGAAAGCCGTTGGTTGCGCGACCCGAAATATCTCGACGGCATCATCAACACATGGTATCATGGCAACGACGGTCAGCCTATGGCCAAGATGATGAAGTTCAGCTCGTGGAATCCCGATGCGGTCTATAACCGTTACCTTGTCGATGGTAATCTTGACGCACTCGCCAAGATGTATCCTGACCTGAAGGCCGAATATGCCCGATGGGAAGAGCAACACCGTCTGCCAAACGGACTGTACTGGCAGGGCGATGTGCAGGACGGTATGGAAGAAAGCATCAGCGGCGGCCGCAAAAAGAAATATGCCCGCCCGACCATCAACTCCTATATGTATGGCAACGCCAAGGCTCTCGCCGCAATTGCCGGAAAGCTTGGCAAGAAGGATGAACAGGAACTTTACGAGAAGAAAGCCGAAGAAATCAAAAATCTTGTGCAGTCACGTCTCTGGAATAAGGATCACGCCTTCTTTGAGACAGTCAGAGGCGACACTTGTGCACAGGCACGCGAGGCCATCGGCTATATTCCTTGGTATTTCAATCTTCCCGACAAAGGTAAATATGATGAGGCTTGGCTTCAGCTCAATGATGAGAATGGCTTCTCAGCTCCCTATGGTCTTACGACTGCCGAGCGCCGTCACCCTGAATTCCGCACGCGCGGTGTGGGTAAATGCGAATGGGACGGAGCAATCTGGCCATTTGCCTCTGCCCAGACTCTGACCGCACTTGCCAACTATCTGAATACCGAAGAGAATCCGGTCGTTACCGACAGCACTTATTTCGCTCAGATGAAACGCTACGTTGAGTCTCAGCACCACCGTGGCCGTCCCTATATAGGCGAGTATCTCGACGAGGTGACAGGCTATTGGTTGAAGGGCGATCAGGAGCGTAGCCGCTACTATAATCACTCGACATTTAATGACCTCGTCATAACCGGTCTCGTTGGTCTGCGCCCGCGCAACGACAATACCATTGAGGTCAATCCACTTGTCCCCGAAGGCGAATGGGATTGGTTCTGCCTTGACAATGTCCCCTATCATGGCCGTAATGTCACTATCCTCTGGGATAAGGACGGTCAGCGCTACCACAAAGGCAGCGGTCTGCGTATCTATGTCGACGGCAAGGAAGTCGGTCATGCGCCGTCGCTTGAGCGTCTGGTCTGCAAGGATGTCCTCTAATCATCAATACAGAATTATATGAAGCGAATACTTTATATGGCAATTCTTCTGCTGGCCTCGCTCCCGTTAAGGGCAATCGAGGTCGGCAGGATGACATGCGAAATGTCCGACACTCCTTTAGCAGTCGACACCGATACGCCACGTTTCGGTTGGCAGCTCAAAGGCGACAGCGGGACGATGCAGTCTGCCTATCAGATTGAACTCTTCACCCGCGACGGTAGGAAAACTTCCAAGGTATGGAATTCAGGCAAAGTTAAATCTTCACAGAGCCAGCTTGTGGCCTATTCCGGTCCGCGTCTCGAACCGATGACACGCTACTACTGGCGTGTGAAGGTCTGGGATGAGAATGGCAAGGCTTCGGCATGGAGCAATCCTGCCGAGTTCCGCATTGCCCCCGACAGCAAGTTTCTTGATGGGAAATGGATCGGCGCTGTCAGCTATGAGCAGGCAAATCTCCCTGACGGTCGCAATTATACCTACGACAAATGGAAGAAACCTGAAGTGAAGGAAGCTTGGGAGCGTGTCGACTCAATGGCATCGCGCAGTATCATACTCCGCACAGAATTCGATTTGCCGAAAAAGATTGCTGATGCGACAGTCTATGTCTGCGGTCTAGGACACTATGAACTTTCACTCAATGGCGAGAAAGTCGGTGATGGTGAGTTCACTCCGCTTTGGAGCGATTATGACAAGACTGTCTATTTCAACACCTATGATGTCACCGACATGCTCCACTCCGGCGAGAACGCTATGGGTGTTTTGCTCGGTAACGGTTTCTACAATGTAGTGCGCGGTAACCGTTACAGCAAACTTCAGATTGGTTTCGGACCTGAGACGCTGTGGGTAAAAATGCTTGTGCGCTACACCGACGGTTCGTCAGAAGTCATAGAGACTGGCGATGATTGGAAATATGACCTAAGCCCGATTACTTTCCATTCAATCTATGGCGGAGAGGACTATGACGCGCGTCTTGAACAGCCGGGATGGGATAGAGCCGGTTTCGATGACTGCAAATGGCATCCTGTGGTCGTGCAGCAGTCACCTAAAGGCAAATTGACTCCTCAGCTTGCGCCTCCTGTAAAGATTATGGAACGTTTTCCGATCAAAAGCCGTCATAAGCTGACTGCCGATGAAATCGAGAAGGGAAACAAGGCTACAAAGCGGGCCATCGATCCTTCTGCCATCCTTCTTGATATGGGACAGAATCTTGCCGGATTCCCAGAAATCACGCTCAAGGGCAAGCCGGGTCAGAAAGTTACGATGGTCGTAGGTGAAAGTATCACTGACGATAATGCCGCCAATCAGCGACAGACCGGCCGTCAGCATTACTACACGTATACACTCCGCAGCGACAAACCGGAGACGTGGCATCCACGTTTCTCATACTATGGTTTCCGCTACATACAGGTCGAGGGTGCGGTCTTTGCCGGAGAACCGAATCCGGAAGGGTTGCCTGTCATCGAGGATATCAAATCATGTTTCATCTATAACTCGGCTTCTGAAGGCGGAGGGTTTGAATGTTCAAGCGAAGTGCTGACAGCCGCCCACCGTCTTATCCGCAATGCCGTCAGGAGTAATATGCAGTCAGTGTTTACCGACTGTCCGCACCGCGAGAAGCTCGGATGGCTTGAGCAGGTTCATCTCAACGGCCCGGGTCTTTTGTATAACTATGACCTTACGTCGTATTATCCAAAAGTGCTCCGCGATATAGCAGACAGCCAGAGGGCCGACGGAATGGTCCCCACTGTAGCTCCGCAATATGTCGTGTTTGAAGGCCCGGGTATGGATGATTTCGCCGAGTCTCCCGAATGGGGTGCTACATTGATTATTGCTCCGTGGATGTATTACGAAGCTTATGGCGACGACAGTCTTATACGTGAATACTATCCCAACATGCTTGCCTATGTCGACTATCTCGGCACTCGTGCAGATGGCAATCTGATAGACTTCGGTCTCGGCGACTGGTATGATTATGGTGATTTCCGTGCAGGCTTCTCGCGCAACACGCCTGTCGGCCTTGTCGCATCGGCTCATTATTACATGGATCTTCTCCACGTCGTAAAGGCTGCCGAGCTGCTTGGCAAGAAGGATGATGCAGCGCGCTATCAGGCCATTGCTGACAAGGTGCGCGATGCGTTCAACAAGAAATATTTTGATCCGGCTACAGCCGACTATGGTACGGGCAGTCAGACCTCAAACGCCCTTCCGCTTTTCCTCGGCATGATTCCTGAAGGCAAGAAACAGGATGTGCTTGATAATCTTGTCGGCGACATCCGTGAGCACGGCGTGCGCCTTACCACAGGCGACGTCGGTAACCGCTATCTCTTCCGTGCTCTTGCCGACAACGGCCTTGACTCAATCATGTATAGAATGCACAACCATTACGACACTCCGGGCTATGGTTTCCAGCTTCAGTTCGGAGCTACGACGCTCACAGAGCAGTGGGATCCCCGTCAGGGTTCGTCATGGAACCACTTCATGATGGGGCAGATTGACGAATGGCTTTTCCGTTCGCTCGCAGGAATCAGGATTGACGAGAGTCGTCCCGGAATGCAGCATCTCATAATCGAACCTTCGGTTGTGGGTGACCTGACGAGTGTCAGAGGACGCACCGCTACCCTCTACGGCGACGTGGAGGTCGATTGGCGACGTAATGGCGACGATTTTACTTTGGATGTGACTCTTCCGGCCAATGTGTCGGCAGACGTGATTCTTCCGGGTGAAACTCAGTCAAAGACTGTTAAATCCGGTAAATATACCTTTTCTTCAAAAATAAGCGGGAACGTGCAGACAAAAAATGAACCTCTTTGGGAATGGTCGCGCTGGTCGAGGACGATAAAGATTAAAAGCGCTTCAAGCGCTTTTGTTTTGTGGATATTCTTGTCTAATGCATTGCTATGTCAAAATATCACAGCAAAGAGATGTTTATAGAATTCTTGCTATGACATAAACTAATTGTATTAATATGTTGGTGGGGATTGCATGCGAGATAAAAA
>OLOD01000128.1_pt1 | contig 58163 bp, 50 predicted proteins | sample 1671921 | NCBI WGS metagenome assembly OLOD01 (sample SAMEA3136626, study PRJEB25190) | human gut metagenome | biome: human gut; feature: human-associated habitat; material: faeces | place: Austria | collected 2013
CAACAATGTTGGCAGGTAGCAAGAATCCCCTGTCTTTAGACATGGGGAGTGTCAAACTATTAATCAAAATATCCTTTTTATCTAATTCCTTATTTAAAGTTAACATAGCTAATTTTTGATATTCATTTATTTTCATTAAAATCACCTTATTCCATTTCTAAATACTATTTTAACATTTTATAAAAAAAAGCCTTTTAAAATAGGCTTTTTTACATATTTTTATTTAGAAACAACATTGATTGGATTTCCTTCTAAATAAGCTTTTATGTTACTTGCAAGAATTGAAACAAGTCTTTGTCTTGTTTCTAATCCTTTCCATCCCATATGTGGTGTTAAAATAACATTATCCAATTGATAAAGAGGACTATCTTCTTTTGGCGGTTCTTCTTCTTGAACATCTAATCCTGCTCCTGCAATCGTTTGATTTTTAAGTGCCTCAACAAGTGCCTTTTCATCAATTAACGCACCTCTAGAAGTATTAATAATAAACGCTGTGGGTTTCATAAGAGATAAAGTATCTTTATTAATCATATGTTTCGTACTCGATGTTAGTGGACAATGTAAAGAAATATAATCACTATTATTTAATAAAGTATCAAATGATACATAATGAATTCCATCATGATCTTCTCTAGGCGTTCTTGTATACACCATAATATCCATATCTAATGCCTGTGCAATTTTAATCACATTTTTACCTATATGCCCAGCTCCTACAACACCTAACGTTTTACCATTAACTTCAACATGAGGAACTTGTAAATTATGAGTAAAGTTATCATGATTGCCATTTCCTAGCATTTTCATTTGTGTTTGTATTGTAGAACTTAAATTTAAAATCATCATGATTGCAGTATGAGCAACACGCTTTGAACTATAAGATGGAATATTGCAAACAGTAATTTTCTTTTCCATTGCCGCATCAAGATCTATATTGTTATAACCTGTTCCAGCTTCACAAATTAATTTTACAGAATCTGGAAATTGTCGTATCATCTCTCCACTTACTTCCATCTCTTTAGTAATTATTATATTAGCATTTTGAATCCTTTCTAAAAGCTGTTGAGGGGTTGTGTCATCGTATACTGTTAAATCAGATGATAGTATTGAAAAATCTAATTTTCCATCAAAATTCATTTTTTTAGCATTTAATAAAACACATTTGTTGTTCATAAGTAATCCTCCTAAATATTAAAAGAAAGCAATTCCTTTTTTTTTACACCGATAATAAATTAATCCTATTAAATCTGCAAGTGCCCATCCAATAGGAACAGACCACCAAATACCAGTAACACCAATCGCTGGAATTGCTGATAAAACATAAGCTAACACAACACGTGTCCCTAAAGAAAATATTGTAAGAACGACACTCATACCAGGTTTACCTAAAGCACGATAGAAACCATACAACAAAAACAAACAACCAATTCCACAATAAAAGGCACCTTCAATTTTTAAATACTTGACACCTTCCATAATAATTTCTGTTTCTTTTGCATCTATAAAAATAGTCATTAAATCTTTAGCAAAAATACATACAATAGTTGAAATAATTATGCAAAATCCCATAGAAAGACAAACTGCTGATTTTAATCCTGATTGAATACGCATTTTTTCTTTTGCTCCATAGTTTTGAGCAATAAAAGTAGAAAATGCATTTCCAAAATCTTGTACTGGCATATATGCAAAAGCATCAATTTTAACAGCAGCAGCAAATGCTGCCATAACTACAGTTCCAAAACTATTCACTAACCCTTGTACCATTAAAATACCTAAATTCATTACTGATTGTTGAATACATGTAAGAACTGAAAACGAGATCACTTTATGAACCCTCTTTAAATGAAAATATTGTAATTTCATAATTGCTCGTACTTGTATATTTTTTATAAGTGAGTAAATACTGATGCCAATACCTGAAAGATATTGAGAAATAACCGTAGCAATAGCTGCACCTTCAACTCCTAATTTTAATACAATTACAAAAAATAAATCTAATACAATATTAAGTATTGCCGAAACAGCTAAAAATATAAGTGGTATCATTGAATTACCAATAGCTCTTAAATAAGAAGCAAAATAGTTATATAAAAAAATAGCTGGTATTCCTATAAAAATAACAATAAGATAGCCTTTCATATCTCCCCACACTTCATGTGGAACATGTAAAAAAACAGAAAGCTGATTAAGAAAAATATAAGATATTACTGTTAGTATAAACGTGATGAGTGCAATAAAGAAAAATGATGCACATACATCTTCCCGTAATCCTTTTTCATCTTTTTGTCCATATCTAATTGAAAACAACGCTCCACTTCCCATACATAAACCAAGGATGATAGATGTTATAAATGTCATTAAGGTAAACGATGAACCAACACTTGCTAGAGCATTTTTACCAAGAAATTGACCAACAATCAATGTATCAACAATGTTATAACATTGTTGAAGTAAATCACCTAAAATCATTGGAATTGAAAAAAGAAGCATAGACTTTAAAACTGAACCTTTTGTTAAATCTCTATTCATTTTTTATATTCCTTTCGTAATATTTATCTTACGTTTCGTAAGTATTATAATCAAATATTTATTTTCAGTCAATATCTCTAATTTTTAAAAGATTTACTTATACTAAGGAGCATGATAGTATTAAATAAATGATTAACGGAGGAATGATTATGTATTTAAATGGACTTGATGAATTAGATCAAAAAATTGTTCAATTATTAATAAAAAATGCACGTCTTTCTTACTCTGATATTGGAAAAGAGGTAGGGATTTCTAGAGTTGCTGTAAAAGCTAGAATTCAAGCATTAGAAAAAAAAGGGGTTATTGAAGAATATACAACAATTATCAATCCTCAAAAAATCAGTGGCGCTATATCTTGTTATTTTGAAATTGAAACATTGTCAAATTCGTTTACTGATGTTATAGACATATTAAACCAAAATAGTATTGTTACTCAAATTTATCGTGTTACAGGAAAAAACAAATTACATGTACACGCTGTTGCTGCTTCTAATAGTGAAATGGAACATTTCTTACATACTACTATTGATAAATTACCAGGGGTTACTAGTTGTAGTTGTAATATTATTCTCTCTCGTATTAAAGATATTAAAGGATTACGTTTATAATTATATATCATCTTTTTTAATAAAGGAGTTATTTGAAAATCTATCAAGCCCTAGAAATAGTCATTTAGTATGTTTTTCCAACACATCATATTATTTCAGTTATCCATGTCATCATATTGTCAATCATGCTGGAAAACTTGTTCTATTATTTAACACGTTAGTTGATTATCATTTTATAGAACGTTGAACTTTTCTATCTGTCCTTGATGGGTTCAGATATTTTTTTATATTTCTACTTGGGATGGATCTTTTATTTGATTACGAAAATAGTTTCTTATATTCAATGCTGTTCAACTTGAATTTTAATTACTTTTAAAAGATGGAAAACAAAATACTAAAGAAAAAATGCGAAAAATAGAATCAAATATTGAATCTATTAATCGCACTTTACAACACATAATTGCTCAAAAAGATTATTTAGGAACAGAGTGTTATTATACACGTGCTATCTTTAAAAGATGTTTTATTTCTATTCCTTGCAAAACAAAAATGGATGCTAAAACATGCAAAAAGAATTTAAGCCAATTATTTGATCTTGCTAAAGAAAAAAATATTCAAGCTTCTTTTCCACATGGTATTATTGTAACTTATGATCATGGAAATCATATTTCTTCTGAAATATTTTTAGAAGTTTTACCTTGTATCCAAACATTTCCTAAAGCAAATGTCATAACATCATGTATGTCACCTAATACCTATAAATATGATGATGTAACTCTTGAATTTCAAATACAAACCTAATAATCTTTACTTAATAAAAAATCTATTATATTCATTGTTTTGATACCTTCATAGTTGCCACCAGCAAAATCATTTACCATTACAACATACTTAGGGTAATTATCTCTTATCTCTAAAAGTTGATCATATTCTCTTTTTTGCGTTTTTTCAGATTTTATTTCTTGTGTTACTTGTACATAAATCTTATCGTTTTGCTTTGTCGCAACAAAATCAATTTCTCTATCATTCATTTTTCCTATATAAACATCATAACCTCGTCTTTTAAGTTCTAAATAAACAATATTTTCTAAAGAAGAAGCAACACTATCAACCGTATAACCTAAAACAGAATATCTTAGAGAAATATCCGCAAGATAAAATTTTTCTTGTGTTTTTAAAATTGTTTTCCCTTGAAGATCATATCGAGAACACTTATGAAGAATGTATGCTTTCTGTAATTTTTCTAAATAATTATAAACTGTTTCATTATCGATCTTTCTTTGTTCAGATTTTAAATAGTTAGAAATTGATTTTGCGGAAAAGGTATTTCCAATGTTATTAAAAGTATATTTTACAACTCTTTCTAATTGGTCTATCTTTTTTATTTGATTTCTACGCACAATATCTGAAAAAATCGTTGAATTATAAATATCTTTTACAATCGTATAAACTTCATCTTGCGAATATTCTTGTAAATGAGTTGCAGGAAATCCACCTAATCGTACATAGTTACTAAACTCTTGTTTTAAATCTTTAAGAGTTGTATAACTTTTTTTAAATGTTAAATATTCTTCAAAGGATAAAGTATAAATATGAAAAGTAATATATCTTCCTGTTAAATATGTTGATATTTCTGATGACATCATTCTTGAGTTAGATCCTGTGATATAAATATCTACATCAAAGTCAGAAGCAAGCGTATTAACAACTTTTTCCCAACCTTCAATTTCTTGAATTTCATCTAAAAATAAATATGTTTTTTTATCTTGTAATATTTTTGATTTCAATTCTATATATAATTCTTTTGTAGTCATATCTTCGTATTCCATTGAATCAAAACGATAATTTAATATTTGTTCATCAACAATATTTCTTTCTTCTTTTAATTTTTTCATAATCATTTTTAAAATTGTCGATTTTCCACAACGTCTTACTCCAGTTAGAATCTTCACAAAAGGAGTATCTACATAAGGCATTATTTTATTTAAATACAAAGGTCTATCAATCATATAATCACCACTTTCTTAATTAGATTTTATCGCAACAAACTTTCGTTTACAATAGTTTTGCGGTTTTAAACCGCAAAACTTTATAAAATACATAACTATTGCGATTATATATTAATATTATATGTGTTTTTATCTTGAATATACAAAAAAGTGATAGAAAATCTACCACTTATATAATACTTTTTAATCATTTTGATTTAAAACACAACGAACCGTACATCGTGTTTGCCCACCTGTAGTACAAGTAAAAAGTGTTAAATCCCAGTTATCATTTCCTGTTTTTTCAATCATCTCGTCCACTTGTTGAGGTTGCAATGTTTCTATATCAGATACCTGATAACTCCAAACTCTATTTTCTACATCAATAAAATCAACTTCTGTTGTTTTTTCTAACCATTTAATTGAACTAAAATGTTTAGCATAATTATGTCCTGCAATCACAAGATTATGACCATAAGTAGAACCATAAAAACGTCCTGGTGCAATCTTTAATCCTTGATAACTCCATTGAGACATTACAGGCAACTCTAAATCAATAGCTGGAATAGAAATATAACCAATATATTCATTTCCATCTATTACAATTGTCTTCATTTCTTCATTAGAATTATCTTTATTATCTTTTGAATCAATTTCCTCTTTTAATTGATCTAAAGTTATTTTTGCATCTTTTTCAGCACGATAAGCATCCCACTGATTATATAAAAAGAGAAATAATGCCGCACTTACAAGCATTATTCCTAAAAACATCATAATATTTCCAATTTTCTTTCTCATTACTAAGAGTCGCCCCTTTTTAAAATCCATCCAATAGAAAAGAAAATCAATCCTGATATACACATTACAGGTATTGGCCAAAATAATTGACCTGTTTGTGGTAATCTTTTTTCTGTAGGTTTCTTTTCTGGCTTTTTACTAGAATTAGTTTTACTAATAACATTTACTTTAGGAGAAGCATCAACATTATAAGTCCATTTTCCATCTATTTGTAATGGAATAGTCACAAGAAAAGACTTTATTTTTTCATATCCTGTTGTAGCTTGTGTTTGAACAACAAGATATAAACCTGTTGTTAAGTTTACATATTTAACATTTCCTTTTTTATCTATTGGTTTTGTTATACTTTGCATTGAACTTGTTATTTTATTTTCTAATTGATGAGCAAGTTCACTATCTTGTAAATTATTTAATTGAATTTGACAATTTTCAAATCCATTTGTATATAAATAATCAATATTTCCATCTTTAATTTCTGCTTTAGCAACTTGATAAAGCGTTATATTTCCATTAGTTAAAACCTTATTTTCTTTTGCATCTTTTAAAGTAACACTAATAGAACCCTTTTGTTGTAAATCAATATCATCAAGTGCATTAACAGATAGGGGACATATTAATAACATAGCCATTACAATTAATTGAATTATAATTCCTTTATTTCTCATAACTTTTTCCCCCTTTTCATTTTCGTTTGACAAAGTAATAACAAAAGTAAAATAATAAACATCGGTACAGCTAAAGCTGTTGCTACAAGTAATGGTTCTATACGAAATGCTTCAGATGTAATCTTAACATTTCTTTTACTATTTGTTGGAATGCGATGACCACGAACTAATAAACGTTCAGAATTTATCCCATAAGGTGTACATGTCATTAATGTACAATAATCCTTACCTTCCTCTATTTGAAGTCCTTCTGTTTCTGCAGGTTCTACAATAGAAATCTTATCCACTTCATATGTCAAAATACGATTTAAAACAGTAATCGTGAAAGTATCTCCAACTTCCATCTTATCAAGATCTGTAAACAACTTGGCACTTGGAAGACCACGATGTGCAGAAATAACACTATGTGTACTCTTTCCACCAATAGGGAAACTTGTCCCCTTAAAATGACCACTCGCAATTTCCAAAACAGTTTGATCTGTCCCATGATAAATAGGGAGACTTTGATCAATCTTATCAATCGTCACATATCCCATAATTCCTGTTCCTGAAATATCCAATATCTTTTCATATCCTTCAATTTCATCTGGATTAAAAAATGCATCTGGATGTTGCGCAAGCTTTTCATTATAAGCTTCTGCTTCTTCAAAATACTTTTTAAAATCCTTTTTAGTCATCTTTGATACCTTTTTATCATAAGTTGCTATTGCTTCAGATTGATTCTTTTGATTAATATAATTGCTTACCGTTGGATATAACAGCACGGATAGGCCTATGATAAAAATGATTATTAAAATGTATGAACTATTCTTTTTTTTCATAGGCCACTCCCTAATGTTATCCAAAGAATAAGATTTATAAAACTCTTGTTCTTCTAACTACTTAATCTTCATATTCCATGCGTTTTTTTACTACAAAAAGCACAACTGAAATCACAACTAATAAACCACCGATAATATAGAATAAATATGTACCCATACCACCTGTACTAGGTAATGTAATTCCTTTTTTGTTGACAACTTTTGTAGCTAATTCACCTTTATCTGCATTTGCATTAAAAGTAAGACTTCCAGTTGCAGCATTTCCTGTTAAACTTGTTAAAATATCTGTACGTTCTTCAGCTTCCCATACAATTTTATGGTCCGCAGCTACTGTAAATTTAATAGGTGCAATTGTATTGTATCCATCTGGTGTTGTTGTTTCTGTTAAAATATAATCTCCATCATCTAATCCACTAAAAGTAAATGATGTTCCATCATCAGATTTAACAACTTCAATTGTTTTTTTACTTCCATCTTTTAATACTTTTTCTAAAGTAAATTCTGCTCCAGATAATTTTTTTCCATCTACAGAATCAGCATATTTATCAACAACTACTTTATAAGTAAAGACAATAACATTATCCCAAGGTGTTTCACCAGTATCTGGTGTACCTTCTTGTTCACTATTAGGATTATTTGAGAATTCTAATTTTCCTTGATTCACATTTCCTTGACTTCCTAATACTGCTTTATCATTTAATTCAGATGTATATTCAACTGTTATTTTTGATTTTGCTTTAACGTCATCAATCTTTTTTAAATCAGTGAAAACAATTTCGAAAGTGCATCCATCTGTTGGATTTGTTACAACTTCATAACCAGTTGTTATTACATTACCATCTACATAAACCTTTACTGAATCTTTATTAAAAGTTAAACCTTTTTCTTCCTTATCGTGGAATGCAAAATAATAAGTTTTATAATCTGCATAATTAGATGCAACTGTTCCTTCTAATTTAAAAGGTACTTGATCTCCAATATCGTGATCAGCTGAATCTTGCCATCCAGATGTTGTACCTGTTGTATCATTTGCATCTTTAATTTTCTTTTCAAAAGATGGAACATCTGATTTTGGAGCAATAGTTACATCACCAACAACTTTTACAATATATGTTGTATAAACATCATTTTCTGTTACAGAGTTATCTTTATCTTTAATCAAATAATAACCTGCAGCTGCTGCGTATGTACTTCCATTTGTTACTGTAGCTACTGGCGTACTGTTTAAATCTGCATATTTTGTAATTACTGCTAATTTTTCTGCATCTGTATCACCAGCCACATTAGCAAGTTCTTGTAAAATAGTATCACTAACATCTTCTCCTTCTGTTCCAGTTCCGTTTTGACCCCATTTTACATTGCTCAAAACATCATTACTTAAATCACCAGTAAAAATTTGATAAATTTCGTATTGATGACCATTTGCAGGAGCTGTAATTGTATAAGTACCAGCTGCTGCAAAAACACTAATGCTTGTTACAAGCATCATAGCTAAGCTTAAAGCTATAGCCGTAAACTTCTTCATTACTTTCATATTTTTCTTCCCTTTCCCTCTATTTTTTTATTTTTCAAGTAATATATAACAGCCACAATCATCATAATTAAGCCACCTAAAGCAACAATCACTTCTCCAAAGCTTCCTGTTTCTGGAAGAACATATGAAGGGTTTTCGCTCATTTTATTTTTGATTGTAATTGTTCCAAAATTAATACCTTCATTATTGTCATAAGAAACATCATAATTGCTGTTTCCTAATTCTTTAACATAATAAGTATAATAAACTCTTTCTCCTGCATCATTTATACTGATAGCAGGTAAATCAGAAATCACCTTTGACCAATTATCACTAGATGTGATGTCATAAGCACCATAAAAAGTATCGGTTTCCGGTTCCGTAACGTCTAAATCGGAAATCATCATATTTGTTGATAAATTCCAAGAATGCGTATTACCCGTAATAATGTTTTCCACTTTATTTAATGTAAAGGTATATGTATAAATTACCTTATTACCATCCCATGGTGTTGTTTTTTCAGGAATAATTTCTTCACCATTCAACTTTACAGTAGGTGCTAGCGGCGTATTTGCTTCACTATCACCTGTATATGTAACAGTAAATTTCACAACTGAACCAATTCGATAATTTCCTTCAGTAAATTGTTTTTCTTTAGTGTTTCCCACCATTCCTACATCTATGCTACCGCTTATTTTTGCAATGTTACCCATAGAAGGTGGATACTTACTTGTTCTTTGATAAAGCTGTACTCGTACAGTTCCACTATGTCCTACCTCAACATTTCCTTGTGCATCAAACCATTTTTTATTAATTGTTAATTCTGTATTACAACTTTCATTTTCTACATAGAAAGTAGTTGATGATTTTGATAAATCAGCAGCTTTTGGCGCTAATTCATTTAAATTTTCAGGCAATTTGTAAATTGTATCTGTATCACTACTAAAATAGAAATAGAATGCATTCTCATCTGGATTTTTAGAAATTATATAATCCTTTGGTGCAGATGTTTCTATTACACGATATAAAACATTGTAATCATATTTTGTATCACTATTTGATTTTTGATATTTAATGGTAATTTTACCACCGTTATCTGTTGTATAAGTAATATCTGTATCTTCAAATTGCCCATCATTATATTTTTGTAATTTAAAGGTTGCACCTGGCAATGTCTTACCATAATTACCTTGACTTACTTTATAAAGAATACCTTTTATATCAGTTGTAACTGCTCCACTGCTTTCTTGCTTTTTCCATACAACATCATTTTGTCTTTTATCATCTTTGTAAGTCGTTCCTAATAATTCAGCACTATTTGTGATATCCAATGAATTTTCAGAACGCCAACCATCTGGAATATCTGTTTCGATTTGATAATCATATTCTAAAATCATCGCTGTACTATCCGGAAGATTTTGTCCACTTAATATACTGTATTGATAATATCCACCTCCATAGTTTGGATTTTCATCTGTTTTCTCTTCTAATGTCCATGCCCATGATTTTATTTCTTCACCCTTTTTAAGTGTTCCATCTGCTTGTTTAATACCTTGATAAAGTTTAACACTATCTGGTATTAATCTTGCAGTAACATTATATATTTCTTTTGCAGATCCTCCGTTTTCTTGTAGACAATAAACAATACTATAATATTTAAAAACATCCTTTAATGTTAGTATTTCAGAATCTTCTACGATATCTTTTCCATCTGGATTAAGACTTATAGAATACTTAACACGTCGACTGTTGTTATCCCATTTTCCAGTTTTATCAATAACCTTACTTTCTTCGTGTGATGTATCTTCTGTCCATTTTTGACTTTGATCAGCACTTCCTATTTTTCCATCATCATTACTAACAGTTGCACTGTTTTTAAAAGTATATGATTGACCACTTTTATAATCATTAATTTTGTTTTTATTTACTTTACAAGTAAGAACAATTGTATAATCACCATTTGAAAGCTTATTTCCTGTACTTGATGGAGTAACATCTAAAGTCACTTTATTATCTTCATATTTACCAGAAACTTTATAATATCCATTTGTACCATTTATTGTTCCATCATCTTGTATAATAATATTGGTTAAATTATTTAAGTAATCTCTACCAGCAATTGATACCAATTCAATACCTTCAGGTAAATCATCAACAAAAGTTAATTTACCTGTTTCTTTATTGATATGTGTTTTGATTTTCCAAACAAGAGTTCCATCTGCATTGGTTTTTGTTGTTGTCTCTTTACGCCCGTTTTCATCTGTTTTAATAACACCACTTTTTTCATATCCGTAAAGAGCATCGTCTTTTTTATCACCGATAGTAACTGTGTTTTTATAATAAGTTGTTCCCATATCAGCATCTTCTAAATCTGCTGTTGTTTTATAATCAAAGATAAGTTTTTGTGCACCTTCAGGCACATCTAAATCATTTTTCAATTTAACATTCCATACTGTAAATGTTAGATCATTACTATTGTTTCTTTTAATCTCATCCCAAGTATATTCAGTACCATCTGATGCTTTAAAAGAAATATCTGCAAGGTTTGTTAAATCAAGATTATCTCCAACTTTATTTCCATCACCATCAGTCCAATAAATACCATTTGCCCATTCTATTACTTGTTGATGTGTAAGATATTGTTTTCCTCCAGAACCACCATATTGATCTTGAGTAGGATCATCTTTAATTACCGTATCTTTAGGAAGACTACTAGGCACATCAACTGTTATTTTCCAACCAACTTCTGCTGTTTTATCATCTTTTGATTCTTTAGCTTCTGTATATTTTTTATTGACACCACCTCCGGGAACATCTACTGTTCCTGTACTTGGCATTCCATCCCCGGTACTAGGTTTAAAGGTTGCTTTATTAGTAACTGTTTCTTTATCCCATTTTCTATCAGCTTTTGTTCTATATGTAATTGTATAAGTATTGGTATTTTTACCATCATCTAAAGCAGTAAATGTAATACCTGTAATTTTACCATTTTCATCTTTTTCAAGATTATATCCATTATTTGAAGGTGAAATGGTTACATCGGTACCCTCAGCTAATTTTGACAACATATCATCTGTTAATTTTGCACCCGTAATATCTAAATTATTTTCATTAACAGTAATTGTCCATACAATTTCTCCATTATTTGAATCATACCATCCACTTTTATTAATTGTATGTACATTATTGATTGTAACTTTTGCTGTAGAATCACTTTTAACTTCTACATCTTCGTTTTTTGAATCTGTTGTAACTTTATTATTAGCGAGTACTGAAGCACCTTCTATATCTTTTATGTCATAAGTATATTCTATCTTATAACGTGTATAATCCTTACAAGTGATATTTGAAGAATCAGTATAATCTTTTGCTTTCTCAATTTTAGGTAAAGTCATTGTGAGCTTTTTATCGCTATAATCATATGGCACATCAAGTGTTTTTGAATCTTTTGTAGTAGATCCATCATAACTTCCACCATTGTTATAATAACGTGTAACAGTTTCTTGGGTTATCTTAACAACAGGAGTACCCAATGTTAAACCATCCGCATTAATGATATCTTCAAACTTGATATCTTCTGGTGTTCCTTTTAAAGAATAAACATAAACTGTATAAACTAATTTACCATCTTTTGTAGAGTAACTACCTGCTTTTTCTGTTTTAATATCATAACGATTTGTAGCATCTTCTGGATATGTAATTTGATCTTTTGGTATTACTAAATCCACTTTATCAGAGCCAACAATTTTGATATTTCCATTATCATCTGCTTTACTTGCATCAATTTGTCCAGCAAATTCAATATACCCTGTAATATCATCATTTTCTATTGTTACATAACCTTCTTCAAAATCAATTACAACACGATATTTACCATCATCTGTCTTTTCAAAATGATAAGTTCCTGCTTTTTTATTTTGGCTATCATATAATGTATATGTTTGATTAAGCAGTGCATCAGGAATAATAATTCCTTCAGGATATTCATAGTAATAACTTTGATTACTTAAAACAGCATCAGCACTAAATTTAAAATCAATTCTTAAATCCGATGAATAAATATTGCCGTTTTCATCATATTTTGTACCATTACCTGAAATTGCTGTAACATTTCCATTAGCATTCATGCTATTACTTGTATAAACAGCAATTGTACTTACACCAACTTGTTTTTTACAACTATCTGTATGAGTGTGTTCTGGAAGGGTACAAATCAATGTTTTTTCATAACATTCTTCACTATGTTGATGTTCATCGTTTTCTTCTTGTCCACAAATGAGTTCATTTTGATAACAATCATCTGTATGTTGATGTTCTTGATATCCACAAACATACTCATCTGTCATAGATATTCCTTCTTGATGTAATCCCCAGTTAACACCAATGATTGTGACAATAGCAAGTACACCTACAAAAATAATATAACGTCGAAAGTGACGATGATTCTTTTGAAATCTATCAATATACCTATTTACTATATCTTTCATAATTATTCCCTCTATTATTTAATAAATGAAAATTGGCTTAAAGGCCAAATTCTAATAACTACTTTACCTACAATTTGATCTTTTTCGATACATCCTATTTCACTACTTCTACTATCAATAGAGACACTTCTATGATCACCTAAAACAAAATATCTATTTTCAGGAACTTGATAAGGAAAAGTGATATCACATTTTCCTAAAGATAAATCATCTACATAGGGTTCTTTAATTTGTTTACCATTGACATAAACAACACCTGCTTTATTTATATTGATAATATCTCCCGGTTTACCAATAACCCTTTTAATTAAAAGCTTATTTTGCCAACTAAAACTACATAAATCGCCTGTATTAAAATTATTTGATTTTTTTAGTACAATGATATCTTTATCTTCTAATGTTGGTTCCATACTATCTCCTGTTACTTGTAAAACAGGGAAAAAAATAGTCGCAACTAAAACAGCTATTGCTGCAATAACTATTAAAATACCAGCTGTACTTCTAAGTGCCTTTCTATATCTTTTTTGATATGAAATATGATTTCTTTCTTTTTTTACTTCATCGATTTCTGGAATTTTTTCATTTTCTTCATTATTTTGTAAAGCATATATTATCTCAATGAGCTCATTTTTACTCATCTTTTTTAATTCTTTCTTAGCCATTTTATTTCCTTCTTATTATTTGGTTTTATCTATATGAAAAAATAGAAAAAAAAATTCCTAAAAAAATCTTTGATTTTTTTCAGGAACAAGTTTATCAAATTATTTTATTTTTTGTCTGTTCACACGACAAATAGCATAATTTACAAGATAAATAGCATATCTGCTACAACAATCTCACCTTACTTTCAATAAAATCTTTCTCTGCATGTTTTTCATCTAACAATCGCATTTGTTCACATTGATCAAATATCTCATCGATATTATTATGAGATGCATTATTATAAACAATACCTATTGAAAAGGATAGGGGAAGGTGTTTAGTTTCTCCTAATTTTTTAAACATTTGTTTTGATTCAAATATATAGTTTTCAATTTGAATTGGTTTTTTTACTAATAAGTAAAAGAGGTTTTCTGAAACTCTATATATTTCTATTTCTTTTGAATAATTTGTTTGTAATATTTTTACTGCTTGTTTCATTATTTTCTCTAAACAGACATTTCCATACTTATGTTTTAAATAATCTAGATGATTAACACTTACTGAAAGAAAAGCATACATATTATCCATTTTTAAATTATTTTTTATATATTCAAAAGCATTTTGATTATTAACACCTGTTAATAAATCTTTAAAAGCCAATTCAGGTATTTCTTTTTGATTATCTTTTATTGTTTTATTTCTTTTTATTAAAACTAAATGACATATTAAAATCATAATCACAACAATACTAAAATAAAAAAGTTGTCTTACTTTGGGTTCTTCATAAAACTTATATTTCTTTTGGATCATAATCTTTGTTTGTGCAAGACAATTTGAGTTTTCATCATAAACTTTATAATTATAAATATATGTACCACCTTTTAGATTGGTATAATTAATAACTTCATCTATATCATCAAGAATAATTTCTTTTCGATCTACACCTTTTAATTTATAACCCATATGTAAGTTTTGTTGATCAAAATCAAAACAATGAATATCTATACTCACATTTTGTGTATGAGCAGGTACTATAACTTTGTTATTTTTTATATTCATTGATTTTCCATCAGCTTGAACATCATTAATATCTATACGTATACTTTCTAATCCATCTATTGTATCACAAGTCTTTAAATCAATAAAAATCATACTCACAAATAAAATGATACTTATTTTTATATATTTTTTCATTATTGTTCTCCTGTAAATAAAATAGCTAACTGAAATGTATCCTCTTCTTCAATGATTGAAATATATCCTTTATATTTTTCAACACTCTCTTGAATACTTGTCATTCCAATACCATGCAATTTTTTATTTTTCTTATGGGTATGTAAAGAACCCTTCCCTTGCTTTTTATTTACTGTATTTTTTACATAAATTAACGTATCATCTAAATTTTTACCTGCTTTTATTTTTATCGATTTAAGACCCCCCCCGGAATTTTTTCACATGCCTCTAGTGCATTTACAATAGCATTGTTAAAAATAATATTAATATCTTCTTCTTTCATGAAAGATAAACATCCCTGTGAAATAACAACTTCAAATTCAATACCTTTTTCCTTTGCTTTCATCTTACTATCAAATAAAAGAATATCTAAAGAATGAAAACCTGTTTGATAGAATTGATGCAAATCATCTAATTTCTTTGAGGATTCTTGTAGATATTGATTCATAAAATTTTGTTCATTTTCTGATTGAATCATCAATTGGTTTTTCATATCATGATACATTTTTCTTATTTGGCGATGTTCTTCTTCCATTTGTAAGTAATATTCATAGGTATTACTATGATTATCTATTTTTGATCTTTCAAGGAGCTTATTAGAAACAATATATAAAGCTATATAACATAGAATAATTGTAAAAATAAATAATATTATCATTGTTATATAGGCACTTTCAAATAAAGAAGTACTTATACAAATAATTAACCAAATCAAATTTTCTAAAGCTATTAGTTCTAAAATAATCATCATGAGTTTCTTAAAACCTTTTCCTACTTTTTTTAATTTATGAAAAGTCACCCAAAAGAACTCTATCATTGCTGTAGCTAAATAAGTAATCATTTGCATTTCATCATTATTTAAACTTGTATTTCTATAATAAAACAACATTCCAATAACAAACTCTGTTAATAATACAAATAAAATACTATTAATTCCCCTTAATGAAAAACTTCTCTTTTTTTGTTTGTTATAAACAAGAATACAAAAATATTCAATAATCAAAAAGAAAACAAGATTAATATTTGTATAATAAACTAAAAAAGTAATAAAACTTATACAAATAAAAGAAATAATTTTTTTCTTTATATCCAAATTCTTATAAACTTCTAAGACTTGTAATCCATCATTCATTACCAACATTAATCCCATAATATTAAAAATACATATTAAAAAGAATAGAATATCTTTCATAAAACTTTACTCCAAAATCTAATATATTCTTCTTTAAATGCATCTAATTTATATCTACTAATAGGAACTTCTTCATTACCTTCTAAATAAATAATCTTTGAATTATATCTTTGAATCTTATCCATATTAATAATATAACTTCTATGTACTTGGAAAAATCCTTTTTCTTTCAGTAACTCTTGTAAATTCTTAAGAGTCCCTCGCCAACGATAAGTATCATTTGTACAATGAATCCATATTTTATCCTTCATTCCCTCAATATAAATAATATCTTTATAACGCATACTATATATTTCTCCTTGAAAATGAAAATTAAAATATTCATCTTTATCTATTTGTATCCTATCTAAAGCTGCATCTAATACTTCCACTAATTCTTGATCATCTAAAGGTTTTAACAAATATCTAAAAGTATCTACTTTAAAACTTTCAAAAACATATTCACTATAAGCCGTTAAAAAAACAATCAAAAGATCTTTATTATAATTTCTTAATTCATGAGCTATTTCCATTCCATTTTTACCAGGCATGTCAATATCTAAAAAAAGAACATCTATTTTATTTAAATTTGACTCTAATAAACTATTTCCATCTTCATATATATAAATATTAAAAGGTAAATCTTGTGAAAAATAATATTTCTCTATTTTATTTTGTAATAATTGACAAATTTTTCTCTCGTCATCACATATAGCTATTTCCACATTATCCCCTCTTTCCCACTATCTTCATATTTATATTATAACTTCAACCTATTATTTCAAAAAGGCAAATTTGCATATTTTCACAATAAAAAGTGATAGAAAATCTACCACTTAAATAACCATTATTCTATTTATTGAAAATATCCAGTTTTCTATATTGATAAACTTGGTAAAGATTTACAAAAATCCAACCAACACCACATCCTAAAGCAACACCTACTAAGCCAAGATGATGAATAAGAAGATAAAATAACACGTAATAAAGTCACATGCATCGTTGTTCCTTTAAAAGGAACATCTACATGTCCTATACCTCGATAGAAGCCTACAAAGACATTTCCAATGAAACAAAAAACATAAAAGATACAAACAACAAACATATAGATAAAAGTTTCATGAATCACTTGATATTGACTCTTTTCAACAAATAATAAAGTCATTGGTTTAGTAAGTAATACAATGATAATTGATAAAACAATGACTAAAGAAATCATTAATTTTAATCCTTTAAATAAAGTTTCTTTTGTTCTTTTTATATTATGTGCTCCATAATTTTGTCCTACTAAAATAGAGATGGCTGCACATCCACTATCCCCAAAGGAATTAATAAGACCTTCTATTCGTGTTGTAACGGCATAAGCCGTTACAATATTCATTCCAGCACTATTGATTGCTCCTTGAATAAATAATTTACCTAAATAAAGACTTGATTGATGCATTGCTGAAATTAAACCATAATTGATTGTTGTTTTAAGTAAAGGTTTTATATTTGTTATTTGATTAAGTTTAAAACAAACAAAGGGGTATCTTTTGATTAAATAATAAGTTGAACAAAGTGATGAAATCAATTGTGAAATAATTGTAGCATAAGCAAGAGCTTGAACACCTTGATGAAAAATTACTACAAATATAATATCTAAAATAATATTAATAAAAACAGACAATCCTAATACATATAAAGCCATTTTAGAATCCCCAAATGATCTTAAAACAGAAGAACTCCAATTATAAATAAAAGTAATAAATAGAAATAAGATAATAATCGTTAAATACCTTTTAACTAATAAAAAGATACTTTGTGGTGTCGACATCAACTTTAAAAACGTAGTTAAATTCAATAATCCAATAAAAGATAAAAGAAAAACAAAACATAAACCAAACACTAAAGAAATAAACATCTCTTTTTTAATACCTAATTCATTTCTTTCTCCATAATATTGAGAAAAAATAATCGTTATATCATTACAACAACCATTGATCATAAAAATAAATAAATTCATCATACTACCCGCTGTTCCAATAGCACTAAAAGCATTTTGACCAATCCATTGTCCAGCAATAAAACTATCTACTGTATTATAAAATTGTTGTAAAATATTCCCTAAAATCAAAGGTAGCGCTAAAGCTATCAATTGTTTATTGATATTACCTTCTAATAAACTTTTCATAAAATCACTTCCCGTTAATAACCTATCAAAAGAAATACATGTTGTAAAATGCATATTATATATATAAAATATAAATAAGATTTTATATTCAGGAGAAAAAATATGACAGATTTAGAACTAGAAGCTTTTTTAAGTGTAATCCAAAATGGTTCATTATCTAAAGCCGCTATTGAACTTTATATAACTCAACCAGCTTTAAGTAGAAGAATTAAAAACTTAGAAAATGAATTAGGATATGAATTATTTAAAAGGAGAAAAGGGAAGAAAGAAGTAGAACTAACAAGCCAAGGAGAGCTCTTTTTACCTCTTGCTAGAAAATACTTATCTTTATTAAAAGAAGCAAAGCAAATTAAAAATAATGATCAAAAAGAAACCTTTTTACTTGCCTCTATTGGAAGTGTAAGTACTTATTTATTACCTTCAATTCTACAAACATTTTTAAAACAAAATGATTATATTAAACTTTGTTTTCATATTTATCATTCATTTGAAGTCTATAAATACGTCGAAGAAAAACAAATAGATCTCGCGATTGTCTCTCATCAAATGTATTATAAAAACATTCAAACCCTTCCGCTTTTTAGTGAAGAAATGGTTCTTGTATCAAAGAAACAATATACTAATCCTGTTCATCCCAGTGAATTAGATGTCAGTCATGAAATCCGTATTCATTGGTCACCTGAATATGATATTTGGCATGATTATTGGTTTCAATCATCTACTGATTATGCCGTCAATTTAGATGAAATGTCGTTACTTGAATATTTTTTATCATTAGAAAATACCTGGGCTATTGTTCCTATTTCTATCGCTAAAAAGCTTCATTCTATTCATATTAATCATCTTATTGATGGTCCTGAAAAGAGAGTGATTTATTATATTAAAAGGCTCAATTCACAAAATAAAATCATTGATTTATTTATAGAACATCTTCAAAATCAATTAAAAGAATTTGATTATATAGAAGTACTTTAAAAGCAAAACCTTAAAGTTTTGCTTCTATTTTACCTTTTTTAATTCTTAAAGATACATCACACATCTTTGCTAGAGTAGGTGAGTGTGTTACCAAAATAACACATTTATGATGAATATGGGCTAAATCTAAGAAAGTATTCATAATTTCTAATGAATTCTTTTCATCAAGATTACCTGTTGGTTCATCACAAAGAATTAAATCAACTTCTCTTGCTATGGCACGAGCAATCGCAACTCTTTGTTGTTGTCCTCCTGATAGTTGTCGAATATCTCTTTTACATTCTTCTTTTGAAAGTCCAAGTTGTTCAAGAATGGATAAACAATATTCTTTTTTATCTTTTCTTTTGATCCCGGCAATTTCTAAAGCGGACATAACGTTTTCTAACGCATTCATATAATAAATAAGATTATAAGATTGAAAGACGATAGAGATATCTTCTCGACGATATTTATTTAAACCTATTTCTTGAATATCTTTTCCTTTAAATAAAACTTTTCCTGCACTTGGCTTATCTAAGCCAGAAGCAAGGGAAAGAGTCGTTGTTTTCCCACTTCCACTTTCTCCAACAACAGCATAGATTTTACCTTTTTCAAACGAATACGAAGCATCCTCCAAAATTTGATTTCTTCCTTTACCATCTTGATAACTATAACTTATATTTTCTAATTCTAATAACTTTTCCATCTTAACCTTCCTTTCTAGATAAGATTTGTCTAGGTGTAAGTCTTAATACATAAGCAGCAGGAACAACGATTGAAACAATACAAATTGCTGCTGTGACACCAGCTAATTGAATAACATTTTCACCTGTAATTGAAACATTTAATTCTTGATTTGATGGTCCTTCCATCATATTTCCTAGGAAATTTTCTTTTGTTTGCGTATTATCTTTTTGTTGATTATTATCATCTGATTGATTTTTATTATTACTTTGTTGATCATCTTGTTTATTATCTTTTTGATCCATTTGCATCACATTTGAAGAAGTACTATCTTCTAACATATTACCCATATAATGAGATGTTAATTGTCCTGTACCTAATGAAATCACAAAGGCAACAGCTGCAATTAATCCAATTTCTAATAATTGTTGTAAAATAATTTTTACTTTACTTTGTCCAAGTGATAAAAGTACACCAATTTCATAATATCTATTTCTAATTGTTAAAGCTAAGATCAAACAAAGAATTGCACTACCTGCAATAACAACGATCCATACAAACATCTTCGCAAAAGATTGCATACTTTCAAGAGAAGATGCATTTTGTTGATAAAGACGATCATTAGCATCTAATGAGAATGTATCAAAATCAATATTACTTTTCTTTTTCGCAAGTTTGACAAAAACTTCTGCATTTTCAGGATCATCTAAATAATAAGTTGCTGATGTAATGTTTTCACTACTTCCAGTAAGGGTTTGTCCAACTGATAAATCAGTATAAATCGTGTTTACTGGATTATTGAAATGGGCACCACCAATTTCATTTGTTGATTGAATTTCATAAATACCTACAATTGTAAGTTCTTGTGTAATTGTTTCATCATTAACAGTTGTTGTAATTGTAAAGGTATCACCAACACTTAAATCATTATCGCTTGCAAGATTTGTTTCAATAACACAATTGTTTGTATTGGCATCATCACTTGTAAGTAAACGTCCATCTGTTAATGTATAATTACTATTTGTAAATGATTCTAAATATTCCATTGTGGTATTAGCACTAATGGTAAAATCACCTTGATTTGATTCTTGTCCTTTTTGATCATCTGGTCTATTTTGGTCTTGTTGATTATTACTATTATCTGATTCACTTTCTACAGCTGAAATAGAATTACTATTGGCTGATGTAGAGATTTGGTAATTATAGTTTTCTACATATTTTAAATCTTTTAAACTATCTGCCATCGTTGTCGTAAGTGATGTATCATTACTTACAGCTTCACCGGGCTCTCTGTTTTTCATCATATTTCTAAAATCAACAGAAAGAGTGACATCGTTTCCTAAACTACTACGAATTTGATCCATTGATTTTTGTGTTGCTGATTGAATGGATAAACCAGCAATGACAAGATTTGTAATAACAACAATTATTACAAATAATAAAATCGTTTTTCCTATGTTTTTCTTTAAACTTAAAAGTGCGTTTTTTATCATACTTTCTACCTCCATCTTCAATATAGAGAAAAAGTATATCCATAAAATGGAATAATTATGTAAAAAAAAGGGTTGCACATTATATATTTTATTGCTTTTCTTATTATTTAAAGTTACCCTTATAAAGGAAGAGAAGGGATAAAATATGAAATTAGAGAATTTGGCTATAGGAAAAAGTGCTATGATTGTCTCTGTAGGAGGAACAGGAGCATTAAGACAACACTTTTTAGATATGGGACTCATTCAAGGTACAGAAGTAACAATGGTAAAATATGCGCCAATGGGTGATCCTATTGAAATTAAAATACATGATTATGAGCTTACTTTAAGGAAAGAAGATGCTCAAAAAATAGAAGTTAAAGAAGTTACTAAAAAAGAAGAATTAAAAAATGAAAAGGATGTTTTTCAGCATAAAAAACATCCTGGTTATGGTGAATCAAAAGATAAAAAAATCAATAACCATCAAATCTATCATGAAAGTGATCTACTTACTTTTGCCTTAGTTGGTAATCAAAACTGTGGAAAAACAACTTTATTTAATCAATTAACTGGTTCCAATCAACATGTTGGTAACTTTCCAGGGGTCACTGTTGATCGTAAAGATGGTGTAATTAAAGGCTATAAAAATACACTTATTACGGATTTACCAGGTATTTATTCAATGTCACCTTATAGTAGTGAAGAAATCGTGACAAGAAACTTCTTATTAAAAGAAAAACCAAAAGCAATTATTAATATTGTTGATGCAACAAATATTGAAAGAAATCTTTATTTAACAATGCAACTATTAGAATTAAATATGCCTATGGTTGTTGCTTTAAATATGATGGATGAAATGTCAGGAAATGGGGGAACCGTTCTTATCAATGAACTAGAAGAATACTTAGGTGTTCCTGTTATTCCTATTTCAGCAGCTAAAGGAGAAGGTATTGATGAACTTGTAAGTCATGTTTTACATGTCGCTTATTATCAAGAAAAACCTCAGTTCTATCAACATCTTGATAATCAAGCACTTGACCGTTGTATTAATGCCATTGAACATCTTATTGAAGACCACGCTAAAAAAGCAAGAATCCCTCTTCGCTTTGTCGCAAGTAAACTTGCAGAAGATGATAGTCTATTATTAGAACAACTTGATTTAAGTCAAAATGAAAAAGAAATCTTAGAACACATTCGTAAACAACTTGAAGAAGAAAGTGGTCTTGATTGTTCAGCTGCTATTGCTAGTGATCGTTTTCATTCAATTATTGATATTTGTAGACAAACTGTTAAAAAACCACATGAAAGTAAAGAACGATTAAGAAGTCAAAGAATTGATCAATTCTTAACTGGAAAATATACAGGTATTCCTGCCTTTATTGGAATTATGGGAATTGTCTTCTTTTTAACTTTTAATGTTATTGGTTCTTTTTTACAAGGAATTTTAGAAAATGGGGTATCTATTGTAACGAACTATGTTGATACACTTTTAACTCAAGCACAAATCAATGCTGCTTTACATTCTTTGATTATTAATGGGATTTTTAATGGGGTAGGAACTGTTTTAAGCTTTTTACCAATTATCGTGACTTTATTTTTCTTCTTATCTATTTTAGAAGACAGTGGTTATATGGCACGTGTTGCTTTTATTATGGATAAACTTTTAAGAAAAATCGGACTTTCAGGAAGAAGCATTGTCCCAATGTTGATTGGTTTTGGATGTACTGTTCCAGGTGTTATGGCAAGTCGTACACTTTCTTCAAGAAGAGATCGACAAATGACAATTATTCTAACACCTTTTATGTCATGTTCAGCAAAACTTCCTATCTATGCTTTCTTTACCTCTGTCTTTTTCCCAGGTAAAGGCGCATTAGTCATGATTTTATTATATGTTTTTGGTATTCTAACGGGTATTATTTTTGCTTTAATTTTAAAAGGATCACTCTTTAAAGGTGAACCTGTTCCTTTTGTTATGGAACTTCCAAACTATCGTATGCCTGGTGCTAAAAACGTCTGTCAATTATTATGGGAAAAAGCTAAAGATTTCTTACAACGTGCTTTTACTGTAATCTTTGTAGCCACAATCATTATTTGGTTCTTACAAACCTTTGATTTAAGATTTAATATCGTTACTGAATCGAAAGATAGTATTCTTGCTATTCTTGCTGGATATATCGCTCCAATCTTTAATCCATTAGGATTTGGTGACTGGCGTATTTCAACAGCCCTTATTTCAGGATTTATGGCTAAAGAAAGTGTTGTTTCAACATTATCTATTCTTTATGGTTCAACCCAATCATTGTTGATGTCACTTACAACACCAGCTGCACTATCTTTACTTATTTTCTGTTTACTTTATACACCTTGTATTGCAGCGATAGCTGCAATCAAAAGGGAACTTAATGGTAAATGGGCATTGATTGTTGTCTTTGGACAATGCCTTATTGCTTGGCTTGCCTCTTTTGTTGTTTATCATTTGATTTTATTGGTATTTTAAAACACGAGGATTTTTAAACCTCGTGTTCTTTTTATACATTTACTTTATCTAAATAGATAGTTTCTAATATTTCTATGGCTGTATCTTTATCTATTAAATCTTTACTTACGTCTTCTTCTTTTAAAAATTCTATAAATTGTTTCATGTCACCTTTTAAAATACCATTTAATTCTACTTTCTTATCCTTATAAAGAAGTGTAAGTAACTTTAAAACATCATTTCTATGTTTCCTTATATGCCTTGATTGACCTCTTTCACCTTGAAGAACTCTCTCTTTTATTTCTATATAGGCTTTTACTTTAAACGGGATAAGATGTGCTTCATCTAAAACAGGTAATCCATCAATGATTTTAATACCACTTTTTAAAAATTGATAATAATCTTCGTTTAATAAAATTGCTGATAAACTTGATATATCATCGTCTATATGAATAGGTGTTAAGTGTGAGAGGTCTTCTATTGGAAATTCAATAGGTTTTCTTGAAAATAATTCTATCATCTTTGGATATAATTCACTTTTAGGATTTGTAAACCGATAGAGTTTTTTATCTTGATTACATTCATAGATTGATTTATAGTGCGCTTCTTGAATAAAACTCCAAAATCTTCTAGTAAAATAAACATCTATATTTTCCATAAGTACAACCATGTCAATATCCTTCGTTGCCCTAAAAGACTCACCATAGTTTTCAAATAAAATAGTACATGCTGTTCCACCAATAATCACATAATAATCTTCAAAACCTTTAAAATGGCATTTAAACTTCTCTAATCCTATCATTTAAATACTCCTCCATTAATTCTTCTAGTTCAATATGAATTCTTTCATCATCAAAATTCATAAAACTAGAATATAAAGAAATAATATCAACATTATTATTTTCATCTGCAAATAATCGAGGATCATAGTTCCAAATTTCAACCTTACAACCATTTCCACTTTGTTCAGATATTTCATAAGAAATATATTTATCAATATTTCTTTTATCAATTGCATAAACCTTGTATTCAACAGCATTCATCATTGTAAGATGTTGTAATGCACTATCCCCTGCATAAACTTCATCTATCTTTTCTTGATTAATCCAAATAGTTTTTTTTACAGGAGATTTTAAATGTTCTTTTCCAATAGACCAATATTTTTCTTTTTCTAAACGTTTATACTCCTTTCTCGTATTTTTCCCACTTGTATAAACAACTCCTAGTTGAATCAATTCTCTCATAGCTCTATTAATTGTCATTCTTGATAGTTTCGTTTTTTGAATAATCTCATTGATTTCTATATTTTCTGATTGATTTAACATGATTTCTATATAAACAAGTTGTGTTGAAGGTGAAAAAGTGCTGATATTTATTTCTTTTTTATATTTTTCATTAATATTCAAATAGATAAATGGAAGATATATTTGAATATAGGGAATAATATACGCTATTTTGTAATCTAACAATCTTTTTCTCTGTTCTGTATTAATACTTTGGAAACAAAAAACAATATGTTCGTACCCTAAAGCATTAAATTGTTCAATATGTTTCAATAATTGTTTTATAAGAATCTTATTATCTTTCGAAACAAGTAATAAACAATCTTTATCACATATCATTGTTTGGTACATTGAATATTTTTGTTTTAAATAAATAGGAATGTTTTTATTTTTTATTTCTATTATTTCTGTTTCTTTATCAAAATTTTCTTTTAAATAATCTTTAATATTTATTATTTCATTCATTTTTATCACCTATTGTAACATTATTTATTTAATTGTAACATTTATATTGTTACAATGCAATTTTTATTGTTACAATAAAAAAACAGATCCAAGGGAAGGGAAAAGATCTGTTTTTTACTATTATCTATTATTATCTTTTAAAAATGGAAATTGATAATTAAGTTTTAAGTTTAAGTAAGTTCTTATTCCTCCTTTCGTCTATTATCATAGATAAGTTTTATGAACTTTATTTAACTTTTTCATGTTTCTTTCTTGTTTGTTTTGTCAAAAATTATGGGATAAAAAAATGCAACGTTAAATAACATTGCATTTTTAAATTGCTTTAATATTTTGGTGTTAATTCTACATACATATCTTTGTATTGTTTTGCGCTTTGTTGCCAAGAGACATCTTTATTCATATCACGAACAACCATTTCATCCCAATATTTTCTATTTTCAAAATAAAGTGTTTTAGCACGATTAATTGCATCATAAAGAAGTCCACTTTCATAACGATCAAACGTGAAACCATTACCTGTATTATCAAATAGATTATAAGGTTGAACAGTATCTTTAAGTCCACCTGTTTCTCTTACAATTGGGATAGAACCATATCTCATACTAATAAGTTGTGTAAGTCCACAAGGTTCAAATCTTGATGGTACCAGTAAAGCATCACATCCTGCATAAATATTGTGAGCGACATTTTCGTTGTAGGCAATATATGCACAAAAGTTTCCTTTATATTTATTTTCATAATAACGGAAAGCATCTTCATACATCGCATCCCCTGTACCTAAAACAACAACTTGTGTATGTTCATCCATAATACTTGGAATAACATCATTAACAAGATCAAGGCCTTTTTGATTTGTAAGACGCGAAATAAGTCCAATAACAATTTTATGATCATCAACTTCTAATCCTAAGGATTCTTGAAGTGCTTTTTTATTCGCTTTTTTATTCTTGATAACAGATTGGCTATCATATTGAGCAGCTAAAAGTTTATCTGTGGCTGGATTCCAAATATCCGTGTCAATACCATTAACAATTCCTAAAATCTTACTACTATGATATCTTAAATGTTCTTCAAGACCTTCACCATACTCTTCTGTTTGAATTTCTCCAGCATACGTATTACTTACTGTTGTTAATTTATTACAATAAGTGATACCACCTTTTAACATATTCGCATCTAACCAATTTTGTGTCATACAATCTTTATTGAAGACATAATCAGGAAGATCTGACCAATATTGAATTGTTTTTCGATCATAGATACCTTGGAATCTTAAGTTATGAATTGTAAGAACAGCACCTGCACGTCCTACATTTGTATCTTTAAAGCTTGTTCTTAAATAAAGAGGAACTAAAGCTGCTTGCCAATCATGACAATGTACAATATCTGGTGTCCAATTTAAATAATTAAGTGCCGCAAGAGCTGCTTTACTAAAATAACAGAACTTAGGAATATCATCGATAAGATTAGTATATGGATTACCCCATGAGAAGAATTCATCATTATCGATAAAATCATAAACAACACCATCTTCTTGATATTCCATAATACCTACATAATATTGTTTTCCATCTGCACATAGATCCATATAAAATGATCCTTTATATTCCATCTTTTCTTGGAACTTTTGAGGAATACATTTATATCTAGGAATAATAACTTTAACATCCATATTTAATTTAGCTAAACTTTTTGGAAGAGCTGACATAACATCCCCTAATCCACCCGTTTTTACAAATGGATAACATTCTGAACCAATAAAAGCAACACTTCTACGTGGTCCTAAATCAATTGGTTGAGGTTTTTCAACAGGGACTTCTTGAATAACTTCTGTTGGTTTAGCCTCAACAGGTGTTTCACTTTTTACGGATTTTGGTTTAGCAGTAGTTGTCTTTTTAGTTGTTGCTTTCTTAGTAGAAGCTGTTTTTTTGGTTGGTGTTGTTTTGGCAGCAACTTTTTCAGTTGTTGTTTCTGATTTTGCAGTAGCTGTCTTTTTACTTGTAGCTGTTATTGATTTAGCAGCTGTAGCCTTTTTAGTAGTCGCTTTCTTAGCAGGCGCTGTTTTTACTTCTGCTGCTGGTTTAACCGCAACAACTTTTTCAACTGTTTCCTTTGGTTCAACAGTAGTCTTTGTTTCTAATTTTACAGTCGTTGTCTTTTCAGCCGTAACTGGTGTTGGTTTAACAACAGTATTTGCCTTTACACCTGCTGTTCTTTTTTTATTCGTTCTTGTGGTTCTTTTTTTACTCATTCTTTCTTCTCCCATCTTTAAAATAATATCATGTTTAAAACTCTAACTTCATCATTTTCTCTTATTAACATCTCCTATTATAGTCATTAGAATTTGCAATTTTTGTATCTTTTTAACATTTTATACATACAAAAATTCTTTCATTTTAATTTACTTTCATATTCAAAATGTTCTTTTAATTATTGTACCATAATCAATGAATGTTGTTTATATAAAAGGTATTTATTATACACAAAAAAACAGATTCAAAAGGGAGGGAGAGAATCTGTTTTTTTATTTATTATTATCTTTTTTAAAAAGGGAAGTTTATAATTAAGTTTTGTTTAAGTAAGTTCTTGTTCCTCCTTTCGTGTATTATCATAAAGAAGAAATATGAACTTTATTTAACTTTTTGATGTTTCTTCTTTGGTTGTTTTGTCAAAAAATATGTGATACCATTATTTCAGCAATGCACCTTTGGGTGTTTTTTATTATAGAGGGAGGGTAATCAATGAATAAAACACAAGATTTTACTAAGGGAGTTATTTGGAAACAATTACTTTTTTTCTTTTTTCCAATATTAATTGGAAGCTTTTTTCAACAACTATATAATACCGTTGATACCATTATTGTTGGTCAAGCTTGTGGAACAAATGCCCTTGCTGCTGTAGGTTCAACAGGAAATCTGACGAACTTAGTTGTTAACTTTTATGTTGGTTTATCAACTGGAGCTTCTGTTGTCATTGCTCAATATTATGGAGCTCATAATAAAGATAAGATACATCAAGCAGTCCATACTTCATATATGCTTGCTATTGTTAGTGGTATTATCATGATGCTTTTTGGTTTATTCTTTTCTTATCAATGTTTAGATGCGATAGGTGTTCCTCATGATATTTTAAATGATGCCAGTCTTTATATGAGACTTTACTTTTTAGGGATGATTCCTGGAGCTATTTATAATATTGGTTCAGGAATTTTAAGAGCTGTAGGAGATAGTAAAAGACCACTTTATTATTTAATTATTTGTAGTATTGTTAATGTTGTTTTTGATTTTGTTTTTGTTGTTATTTTACATAAAGGTATTGCTGGGGCAGCGATTGCAACTTTTATTGCTCAAACAGTATGTGCTATTTTAGTCACAATTCAATTAATGTTTTCTAAAAATGTCTATCAACTTACATTATCAAAAATTAAATTTCATTTACCTGTATTAAAGAAAATTGTTAAAATTGGAGCTCCTGCTGGAATTCAATCAACAATGTATAGTATTGCTAATATTGTTTTACAAACACATATTAATGCTTTTGGAACACAAACGATTGCTTCATGGTCAGTCTATGTGAAGATCGATGCTTTATTTTGGATGGTCATGGCTGCTATTGGAGCCGCCATTACAACTTTTGTAGGACAAAACTACGGGGCTCATCTTTATGATCGTATTCAAAAAGGAGCAAAAACCGCTTTAGCGATTGCCTTAACAATGGCAGTTTCTTTAAGTGTGATTTTATGTTTTGGGGGAAGTTATATTACAAAACTCTTTTCATCTGATCCAGCCATCATTAATCAATGTCAAAGTTTAATACTCTTTTTAATGCCTTTCTATTTTTCTTACTGTTGTGTAGAAATCTTTTCTGGAACAATGAGAGGTTGTGGAGAATCTTTTAAACCAATGCTTCTTGTCTGTCTTGGTATTTGTGTTTTACGTGTTGCTTGGGTAACCTTTATTTCTCCTCATTATCCAACATTAAAAGGTGTTGTTATTTCTTATCCAATCACTTGGTTTACAACATCATTCTTATTTATTATTTATTACAAACATTTTAAAAAAGATCATTTTGGAGCGTAGTTATGCAACGAACAGAACGAGAAATTACAGATTTAAATAAAATAAAAGAAATCATTGAAAATAATCAATGTTGTCGTTTAGGTTTTATTGATCATGGAAGTGTTTATATTGTTCCTTTAAATTATGGTTATATTTATAATGATAAGCATATCTTTTATTTTCATGGAGCAAAAGTAGGAAAGAAAATCGATTTAATTAAACAAAATAATCATGTTGGTTTTGAAATCGATAATAATCAGCTTGTTGAAGGAAAAACTTCTTGTCAGTATTCTATGAAATATCAAAGTATTATTGGTAATGGGCATATTGAACTTATTGAAGATAATGAAGAAAAGAAATTAGGATTACAACTAATCATGAAAAATGTCGCTCATCAAAATGTTACATTTAATGATCAAATGGTAAGTAGTGTTGCCGTGATGAAGTTAACAGTAGATACATTAAGCTGTAAGGAGCATCACTGATATGAAGAAAGCATTTTCAATATACAACCAAGATCAACATCTTTACCCTCTCGTTATTTCTATGCCTCATAGTGGTACACAATTAACACCAAAAATGAAAGATAACTTAATAGAAGGTGTTATGCTTCCTAATATGGATTGGTATATTCCTCTTGTCTATGATTTTTTAAAAGAAATGGATATAACAGTTATTGAAAATCATATGTCACGATATGTGATAGATCCTAATCGTAGCTTAAAAGATAATCATGATACAAGTTATAAGACAAATCTTATCTATCGTCAAACAACTTTAGGCTATCCAATGTATCAAAAAGACCTTTTAGAAGACGAAATAAACGAACGTATTGAATTATTCTATAAACCATATCACCAAGCTATTGAAAATGCTTTAAATGAAAAAAAGAAATATTTTTCTAAAGTTTATTTAATAGATTTACATAGCTTTGGTGCTGATTTGGGTACAGATATTATTTTAGGAAATAAAAATAATCAAACAATGAATAAAAAACTATTTCAAAAGATTCATCAATTATTAGAAAAATATGGATTTAGAGTGAGAGATAATGATCCTTTCCAAGGTGGTTATATTACAAGATATTATGGAAAAGAAAATGTTGAATCTTTACAAATAGAAATGTGGTATCAAAAATATATAGCCAATCGTTATTTTGGAAACGAAGAATCCCCTGAAATAGATATTCAATTAATGAACCAAACAAGAAAACAACTTCATCAATTCTTTATAGAATTACTAAAAATGCTAGATGAAAATTAATTTTTCATCTTTTTTTATTTTTTAAAAGAAAATTAGATAAAAAAAGACAATATACATAATAGGAGGAAAAGACTATGAAAGATGAAAAAAGAAGTTTTAATGATGAGTGTGAACATTTAATGGATGAAACAACATTTCTCGCAAATGTTGTAAAATCAATTGTTAAGGAGGTGAGTGAGTATAGTTGTGAAGAAATCAAAGACTTTATACATGATGTTGTAATTAATGATTATAAGGATACTTTATGTAGAGAAGTCAAACTGAATTATGATTTAAAATGCAATATAGATATTACTAATAAAGGAAGAATAAAGTTTTATATTTATTCATATAAAGAAAATAAAACGGATAATATTCCAGTACTTTTGTTCGTTAATGGATCCTTTCTTTTATCAGAAGTAGCTGCTTCTAATGAAGATGAAGGCCATGATATTTTAAATATATATCCTATTTGGATTGTACAAGCTAAAAACCACATAAATATTTATAAACAAATAATTAGAGGACGTATTGTGTATGTACCTGTTAAATTAAGTAATGATTAAAATGAAAAAGAGATTTCTATTATTGACTGCTTCAATAATAAATGAAATCTCTTTATTTTTTATATTATAAATCTACTCCATAATCACTTACAACAACTTGTCCTGTAAGTGGTGCTGCATCATCACTTGCTAAGAAAAGTGCTACTTTTGCAACATCTAATGGACTACAAGGTTGAAGTGTTAAATCACTATGAGCTGACATAGCACCCATCATTTTCATATCCATTGTATCAGGTGTTAATCCTGCTGCCATATCTGTTGTAATACTTCCTGGACAGATAACATTACATCTAATTTTTTCTTTAGCAAAACGCATTGCTGCATGTTTTGTTACCCCAATAATTGCTGCTTTAGTAGATACATAAACAGCACCACCAGCACCATATTGTCCAGCAACACTTGAGATATTAACGATAGAAGCTCCACTTTTCATCACTTTTAAAGCTTCTGACATACAATACATTGTTCCTTTTTGATTAATATCAATAACTCTATTTAAATCATCATAATCAATTTGATCAATCGCATTTAATCCTTTATCTAAAACACCTGCATTATTAATTAAAATATCTAATTGACCAAAAGTTTCAACTGTTTTACTTACTAAGTTTTTAACATCATCCACTTTAGAAATATCAGTAGGAACACATAAAACAGTTCCTCCTGCTGCTTCAATTTCTTTTGCTGCTTCTTCCAAGACTTGTTGACGTCTTGCTGAAATAACAACTTTTGCTCCTTCGCTTGCAAACAATTTAGCGATTTCTTTACCTACGCCAGCATTTCCTCCTGTAATAATTGCCACTTTATTATCCAATTTTCCCATAAAAAAATCCTCCTAAATACATAGTACCACATGTAAGCGCTTAACTCCATCTTTTTCATATTCCAAAATTGTATATGAGTTTACCATATTTTTACACACTATTCACACTTCCATATGTTAAAGAATGGGTACTATATAGGTGTCAGGAGGAGATAGACATGAAAAAGAAATTATCCGTTATAATCAGTGTAATTTGTATTATCGTTCCCTTGTTCTATTTCAGGAACTCTGTATTATGCTAAAAATCATAATACATCTTCTATGATGCAACAAACAGGAGGAACACCTCCTTCAATGCCTAGTCAAGGAGATAATAGTTCTCAAGACAATAATCAAAGTAATTCTCAACAAAATAATGAATCTAATCAACAAGATTCATCTGAAAATAGTAACCAAAGTACAAATGATCAATCAAATTCAAATCAAAATTCAAGTGAAAATTCAAATTCACAAGCTCCAACTCAAAATGGACAAGCACCTAATGATATGCCAGGACAAGATTCAAATGGTAACCAACAAGGTATACCTGGTCAAAATGAACAAAACAGTAATCAACCAGGTCAAATGAATCAAAATACTTCATCAAATCAATCTTTATCAGCATTACAAATCGTGATTATTAGTGTGAGTGTTTTAGTCTTTATGCTTGCAATAACTTATTTAATTATGAGTAAATTTGGAAGCAAGACACTTGCTGAAACATTCTATGAAGCAAAACCTACAGCTATCTATGCCGTTGTCAATGTTGTAGGAACAATCTTACTTGTATGTGCTCTTGTATTATCAAGTAATGCTTTGTTATTTAATAACACAACACCAACAAACAATACATCTCAAATAACAACCGAAGGTGTTGTTGATGTTTCTGATAGTCAAGAATTATCAAAGAAAACATTATCAGCTACTTCTTTAGATGAATCCGCCATTGTTGTAAACAATGGCGGTTCATTGAATGCAACAGGTTTAACAATTTCTAAATCAGGAGAGTCTTCAAATACTGAAAACAGTGAATTTTATGGTTTAAATGCTGCTGTCCTTGTTCAAAAAGGAAGTGAAGCAACGATCAAAGATACAACAATTGAAACAAATGCCACAGGTGCTAATGCTATTTTCTCTACCGGAGAAAATGCAATAACCAATGTAAGCAATACAAAAATTACCACAACGGGAGATTCGTCTCGTGGTTTAGATGCGACTTATGGTGGAACTATTAACGCTAATAAAGTAACTATTACTACAAGTGGTCAACACTGTGCTGCTGTTGCTACTGATCGTGGTGAAGGAACAGTTACTGTTAAAAATTCAACTTTAAATACAAATGGAAAAGGTTCACCTTGTGTTTATTCAACAGGTACAATTTCTGTTTCTAATTCTAAAGGAACTGCAACTGATTCAACACTTACTATTTCAAAAAAATCAAAAGTTTATGAAACATCACCTATGTTTTTCATTACGAATACAGATGCAGTGATTAACTTAGAAAATACAAAATTAAATTATGGAAGTAATCAATTAGTTACTGTTTCTGGCAATGATGGTGAATGGGGTAGTCAAGGAAGTAATGGTGGAAACTTAACATTTAATGCGACAAACCAAACATTAAATGGAAATATCAGTGTTGATAATATTTCTACTGCTTCATTTGTTTTAAAAATCTCAACTCTTACAAGTACGATCAATAGTGAAAATAACGCTAAAGAAGTTAACTTATCTTTAGATAGTTCTTCTAAATGGATCGTTACTGGAGATAGTTATGTTACTACTTTAACTTTAGAAAACAATGATTTATCTTTAATTGAAGATAATGGTCATACTATTTATTATGATGCTTCTGCTAATAGTTGGTTAAATGGACAAACTATTACATTATCTAATGGTGGAACATTAACTCCAATGAAATAGATACAAGACAGCACAAAATGTGCTGTTTTTAATTCTAGAACAAGTAGCTTCTAGAAAAAATTAATAATAAAAGATGCCTATAAAAACTCGTTTAAACGTTATTGTCTAATGAATATCAATAAAAAAGATGTTAAAATACTCTAAACAAAATAGGAATATATTTATGAATAAAAAATTGATAATTAATATTTATAACCAAGAAATTAAAAAAGAAAGTATTCAATATGAAGATAAAATAAAATATAAAGCTTTACTTGTTAAAGAAGGAAAAGCTAAAGCTTATAATAAAGATAAATTTCTTGAATTATTAGAAAAAGAAGGATTATAGATTAAAAAATAGGAGCTATACGAATTTCGTATAACTCCTATTTTTTTGAATAATGAATATGCATCAATTTCCATTGATTATTTTCTTTAATGACGATTTGTGTTTCTAAACCTTGGATACCATAAGGTTCATGTGTATCTCTGCGAATACATTCTGTATGATATCTAAAAACAACAATCGCTTTATTTTCATCAATCATGCGAATATCAATCTTTTCAACCACTAGATCAATTGATTCATAATGACTTTGAATTCCACCAATTAAAAAATCTTGATAAATAGCATCCGTCCCATTGAACTGATTAGCAAGGGAAATCAAAATATTTTCTTTTGATGACCATAATGCTTTAAATTCTTCTTCATTTTGAGTGTGTATAGCTTTTGCATAGTTATAAACGAGTTGTTTGATTTCTTCCATAGTTTTCTCCTTTAATAAATTTGTACATGTTTCTAGTTTTATGATACACTAAATGCGATAAATTGTGTGTTTTAAGTATAGATTTCTATACTTTTTTTATAGAGGGGAAAGAATATGAGAAAAAGAATCTTTGGTGTTTTACAAAGAATAGGGCGTAGTTTTATGTTACCTATTGCTGTTTTACCCATTGCTGGTTTATTTTTAGGAATTGGGAGTTCTTTAACGAATGAAACAACAATTGCTTCATTGGGGATGGAAAGTATTTTAGGTAGTGGGACTGTTTTAAATGAAATATTGACATTATTAATGGCCGTTGGACAAACTATTTTTGATAATCTACCTTTAATTTTTGCAGCTTCTGTTGCTTTAGGAATGGCTAAAAAATCAAAAGAAGTTGCTGTGCTTTCATCTATTATTGCTTTTTTTGTGATGCATTCGACAATTCATAGTTTGCTTACTTTTAATGGTATTATTAAAGGAAATAAAATTATTGTTGATGTGGTAGAAGGAACACTCGCAAATGTTTGTGGACAAATGTCCTTACAAATGGGAGTTTTTGGCGGAATTATCGTTGGTTTAGGTGTGAGTTATTTACACAATCGTTTCTATCAAATTCAACTTCCTGATTTTTTATCTTTCTTTGAAGGAGAAAGATTTGTCCCTATTATTTCAACGATTGTTTATATTTTTATTGGTTTTTTAATGTTTTATATTTGGCCAAGTATTCAATCAGGTATCTTTAAGTTTGGTCAACTGATTGCTAGTAGTGGTTATGGGGGAACATTTGTTTATGGAATTGTTAAAAGAGCACTGGTGCCTTTTGGTTTACATCATGTTTTCTATATGCCTTTTTATCAAACAGCTATTGGAGGATCAATGGAAGTTAATGGGGTATTAGTCAATGGTGCTCAAAATATCTTCTTTGCTCAATTAGCTGATCCAAATCTAAAACATTTCAGTGTAGAAGCAACAAAATATTTCTCAGGTGAATTTATGATTATGATGTTTGGTTTACCGGGTGCTGCACTAGCGATGTATCAATGTGCTAAAGATGAATCAAAGAAAGTGGTAAGAAGTCTCTTTTTATCAGCTGCCCTTACCAGTATTTTAACAGGAATTACTGAACCCATTGAATTTGCTTTTATCTTTGTTGCGCCTATGTTATTTGTGGTAGATGTTTTTTTAGCGGGAACTGCTTTTGTTTTAGCTCATGTTTTAAAGGTAACAATTGGTTTTACTTTTTCTTGTGGTTTGATTGATTTTCTTGTTTTCGGGGTATTACAAGGAAATAGTAAGACACATTGGATTTTTATTGTTCTTTTTGGAATTATGTATTTCTTCCTATATTATTTTTCATTTAGTTTTTTAATTAAGAAGTTTGATTTAAAAACACCAGGAAGAGAAGAGGATAATAAATTAACAATTTTTAATAAAAAGAAAATGGATTATTCTTTTGATCAATCGTTAATTGATCCTCAAGTACAAATGATTCTTAAAGGACTAGGAGGACGCCATAATTTTACAGATTTAGATTGTTGTATTACACGATTACGTGCAACCTTACAAGAACCTGAATTAGTAAGCGAAGCTTCTTTAAAACAAGCAGGAGCAGCTGCAGTTTTATTACAAGGAAATGCAATTCAAATTATTTTTGGACCTAAAGCATCTTCTTTAAAAACAAAGATCGATGATTATCTTGATAACGTCCCTGAAGCTTATGATGAAGAAAAAACAATTGTTTATCATACAACAGATTTAGAAATTGGGAATATTGTTGATGGCGACGTTTTACCAATTGAAGATTGTAGTGATGATATCTTTGCGCATAAACTTTTAGGAGATGGTTTAATGATTCGTCCTCTTCATGGTGTAGTGGTTGCTCCTTGTGATGGAACGATTTCCATGATTTATCCTACAAAACATGCTATTGGTATAGAATTGGATAATGGAATGGAATTATTGATTCATTTTGGTATTAATACCGTAAAATTAACTGGACAAGGGTTTGAACTTCTTGTTAAAATAAATCAAAGGGTAAAAAAAGGAGATCTTTTATGGAATGCAGATTTGCATTATATTAAAGAAAATGCGGTAGATGATTGTCTTTTAATGATCGTAACCAAAGGACAAGAATCTCTTGAAAAGATTTATGGAAATAAAAAAAGTGGCGAAACAGTTTTAAAAATAAGAAAGTAGGTGAACAAAATGTATCAAGTCTTAAAAATATTAAATAATAATACCATTCTTGCTAAAGAAGGTAATAATGAAATTATTATTTTGGCTAAAGGAATTGGTTTTGGTAAAAAAGTAAATGATCATTTTGAAATTCCACCTCAAGCTAAAAAATATATGATGCAAAAAAACTATCAAGCCAAAGATAAGTTAAAGAAAGTTATTGATTATCTTGATCCGGTTTATTTAGAAATTGCAGCTGAAATCATCAAAGAAGCAACTCATAAATTTAACGAAGTCAGCCATGATATCTTGATTCCTCTTGCTGATCATATCTATTTTGCCATTAAACGTATGGATGAAAATATCATGCCAAATAATCCTTTTACTTATGATATACGACTTCTTTTCCCTGATGAATATGAAGTTGCTTTAAAATCAAAAGAAATTATTAAATCTTTTATTAATAAAGAAATCAACAATGATGAAGTAAGTTTCATTACTTTACATATTCACTCGGCAATTTCTTCTAATAAAGTAGGAGAATCTATGGAAGCTGCTCGTGTTGTTCATGAAAGTATTATTAAATTACAAACGGATTTAAATATGAAAATTGATATTGAATCTATTTCTTATGCCCGTTTAATGAATCATATTAAGTTCCTAATCATTCGTTTAAATACTAATGAACAATTACAAATGGATATTAGTGAATTTACCAAAGATAAATTTCCTTTTGCTTATGAACAAGCAATAAGGATGTGTGATAATTTATCAAAGGTACTTCATAAAGAATTACCAGAATCAGAAATTGGTTATCTTGCTTTACATTTGGAAAGAATTTTATCAAGTGCATTTCAAAATTAGGGGGTCACTCCTTTTTTTATTTATTGATAAATTGTGATTGTTTTATATTATATTTTATTCTTTTCATTATTTTTTGTATAATAAAAAATAATGAAAGAACATAAAAATGTAAAAAAATGATTGACGCTTACATTTTTTGGTGTTAGTATAGCACTGTAATTAAATTGAATATTCAATAGTGTGTAACTTTAAGTAGGCATTAACTATTTTAAAAAAGAGCAATAGCTTTATTGTATCTTCTTTTAAATAGTTGGCCTACTTTTTTTGTTATTCAATGTTAATTAGAGAGAGGGAGGAAAATTATGGTAGGAATTATTCTTGCAAGTCATGGTGAATTCGCTAATGGAATTTTACAATCTGGTTCTATGATTTTCGGTGAACAAAAAGATGTAAAAGCTGTGACTTTACAACCAAGTGAAGGTCCTGATGATTTAAGAGCAAAAATGGAAGAAGCTATTTCCACTTTTGAAAATCAAGACGAAGTTCTTTTCTTAGTTGATTTATGGAGTGGTACTCCTTTCAACCAAGCAAACTTATTACTTAACGGTCATGAAGATCATTGGGCAATCGTTACTGGGTTAAATTTACCAATGCTTATTGAAGCATATGCAATGCGTATGTCTACTGACAGCGCACATGAAATCGCAACTCATATCTGTGAAGTTGCTAGAGACGGAGTTAACATTCGTCCAGAAGAATTAGAACCTAAAAAGGAAGAAGTAAAAGCTGAAAAAACAGCACCTGCTGGGGCTATTCCTGAAGGAACTGTTCTTGGAGATGGACATATTAAATATGTCTTAGCTCGTGTTGATACACGTTTATTACATGGTCAAGTAGCTACTACTTGGACAAAATCAACTCAACCAACTCGTATCATTGTTGTATCTGATGCAGTATCTCAAGATGCATTACGTAAACAAATGATTGAACAAGCTGCGCCACCAGGTGTTAAAGCAAACGTTGTACCAATCAAAAAGATGATCGAAGTCGCTAAAGATCCTCGTTTTGGTGCTACTAAAGCTTTATTGTTATTTGAAACTCCTCAAGATGCTTTAAGAGCTATTGAAGGTGGAGTTGATATTAAAGAATTAAATATTGGTTCTATGGCTCACTCAGTTGGTAAAGTCGTTGTAAATAAAGCAATTGCTATGGATCAAAATGATGTTGAAACTTTAGAAAAATTAAAAGAAATGGGTATTACTTTCGATGTTCGTAAAGTACCTGCTGATTCTAAAGAAAATATGGACAGTCTTCTTAAAAAAGCTAAGACTGAACTTCAAAATATGAAATAGGGGGAAAATTTAATGTCTGCAATTACTATTATGTTAATTATTTTAGTAGCATTATTAGCAGGTATGGAAGGAATCTTAGATGAGTTCCAATTCCATCAACCACTAGTAGCGTGTACTTTAATTGGTTTAGTTTCAGGACATCTAAGTGAAGGTATTATCTTAGGTGGTTCTTTACAAATGATTGCCTTAGGATGGGCAAACGTTGGTGCTGCTGTTGCTCCAGATGCTGCTTTAGCTTCTGTTGCTTCTGCAATTATCATGGTTTTAGGTTTAAATGGTGGTACTGTTAATACACAAACAGCTATCTCTACTTCAATCGCTGTTGCTGTACCTTTATCAGTAGCTGGTTTATTCTTAACTATGATCTGTCGTACAATCGCTATCCCATTAGTTCACTTAATGGATAGCGCAGCTGAAAAAGGTGATTACCGTAAAATTGAAATTTATCAAATTTTAGGTATTTTATTACAAGGTGTCAGAATCGCAATTCCTGCTGCTGCTTTATGTGTTGTTCCTGCTGAAGCAGTAACTAATGTTTTAAATCAAATGCCTGCTTGGTTATCAGGTGGTATGACTGTTGGTGGTGGAATGGTTGCCGCTGTAGGTTATGCAATGGTTATTAACATGATGTCAACTAAAGAAACTTGGCCATTCTTTGCAATTGGTTTCGTATTAGCTGCATTAAGTGAATTAACATTAATCGCTTTAGGTGCCTTAGGTGTTGCTATTGCTTTAATTTACTTAGGATTAAAAGAAAACGGTGGTTCTGGTAATGGTGGTTCTACTGGTTCTGGTGATCCATTAGGTGATATTTTAAATGATTATTAATCTTGAAGGAGGAAAGAAATATGGCAGAAAAAATTCAATTAAGTAAAAAAGATCGTTTATCAGTTGCTTGGCGTCATCAGTTCCTTCAAGGATCATGGAACTATGAACGTATGCAAAATGGTGGTTGGTGTTATTCAATTATCCCAGCTATCAAAAAATTATACAAAGATCCTCAAGATAGAGCAGATGCTTTAAAAAGACATCTAGAATTCTATAATACACATCCTTATGTTTCAGCTCCAGTTATGGGTGTTACATTAGCCTTAGAAGAAGAAAGAGCTAATGGTGCTGAAATTAATGATCAAGCTATTCAAGGGGTTAAAGTTGGTATGATGGGACCTCTTGCTGGGGTTGGAGATCCAGTATTCTGGTTCACTTTAAGACCAATCTTAGGAGCTTTAGGTGCTTCTCTTGCTTTAGGTGGAAGTATTGTTGGTCCATTATTATTCTTCTTTGCTTGGAATATTATTCGTATGGCATTTATTTGGTATACTCAAGAATTTGGATATAAAGTTGGTACTTCTATCGCACAAGATTTATCTGGTGGTTTATTAGGTAAAATTACTCAAGGTGCTTCTATTTTAGGTATGTTCATTATCGGTTCTTTAGTTCAACGTTGGGTAAGTATTTCATTTACTCCTGTTGTTTCTAGAGTTACTCAATCTGAAGGTGCTTATATTGATTGGAGTCAAATCAAAGGTGGAGCTGAAGGTATTAAATCAGCATTAACTCAATATGCTTCACTTGGAGCTACTGGTTTAGATAAAGTTAAAGTAACTACTTTACAACAAAACTTAGATCAATTAATTCCTGGTCTTGCAGCATTATTACTTACATTACTTTGCTGTTGGTTATTAAAGAAAAAAGTTTCACCAATCGTTATTATCATTGCTTTATTCGCTGTTGGTATTATTGCTCGTTTAATTGGAATTATGTAATTTAAAAATCTCAATATTTATGGAGGGAATATATGGTACAATCATTAAATAAAAAAGTTGATTTAACAATTAATGCTACGTCTTATTTAGGAATGGCAAACTATGGTAAAGTGTTAGTCGGGGATGAAGCTTTTGAATATTACAATGATAAAAACGTCAATGATTATATTCAAATTCCTTGGTCTGAAGTAACAGAAATCATGGCAAGTGTCATGTTTAAAGGAAAATGGATCCCTCGTTTTGCAGTTGTTACGAAAAACAACGGAAACTTTATCTTTTCGACAAGAGATAATAAAAAGACATTAAGAGCTGTTAGAAATTATGTTGATCCAAATAATATGGTTCGTTCTCTTAGTTTCTTTCAAGTAATCTCTCGTGGTTTAAAATCATTATTCAAACGTAAATAAATATTGAGCAAAGGAGCTTCATTGCTCCTTTTTTTGTTATAATGAAAGAGGTGATATTATGGATCTAAATAAAATACATTATTTCTTTAAAGCTGTTGAATATAAAAACTTTACGCAAGCAGCTAACGCTTGTCATATTGGACAAACAACCATGTCTAAATACATTGCTGTCTTAGAACAAGAACTCCAAACACAGCTATTTATAAGAGAACATAGAACATTAACTCTTACTAAACAAGGAAAACAGTTCTATGAAGGAATGAAAAACATTTATGCTTCTTATCAAACTTTATGTCAAAATATTCAACAAACGAATACTTTACATATAGGCATGAAAACAACAAATTTTACAGACTTTGAAATTCTTGAAAGCTTTGAAAAGAAATACCCACATCTTTCTATTTCTTATTCTTATCTTGAAGAAAATGAATTGATGGAAGGCCTAAAAGCGCATCAACTCGATGCGTTAATTTCTCCAAGCATGCTCTCTTTCTACAAAAACAATCCAATTGAAACAACAACCTTATCTAAAGAAAACGTTTCTCTTGTTTGTTCAAAAGAACTGATCCATAAATATCATACAATAGAAAAGGTCATTCAATCTGTTCCCTATATTACAAAAGCAACAGATCAAAACTATCATCAATTATGTAAAGATGAACTTTATAAAATTTATCATACAACTTTTAATAAAGTAGAATACGTTAAAGAATTTCCTAAACAACTTCTTTTACTTAATCTATCTAGAGGTTTTTCAATCCTTCCTACAAAAGAAGTAGAAAACAGAGATCAGTTCTATTTAGAGGATATTAGTAAATACTTTGCTGATCTTGAAAAAATAAATCTTGTTTATTTAAAACAAAATAAATCAGAGAACTTAAATCTATTATTGCAACATATCCATGAAAAAAAGTGCTAGATTAAGCATTTTTTTTCGTTTTATCTTTTAACATTTATCCTATATAATACAAAGCAAGGAGTTGATGTTATGCAAAAAGATTTAACAAAAGGCAGTGCCTTAAAAAATATTATTACTTTCTCATTACCATTTTTACTTGCTAATTTCTTACAAACATTCTATGGCATGGCTGATTTATTTATTGTCGGTCAATACAATGGAGCTGCTTCTTTATCAGGGGTTTCTATTGGAAGTCAGGTCATGCATATGATTACTGTTATGCTTGTAGGAATTGCAATGGGTTCAACGGTCATGATTGGTCGTTATGTTGGTGAAAGAAAAGAAGAAGAAAAAAGGATGACTGTAGGAAATACAATCATTATCTTTATGATTTTATCTCTGATCGTTACTTTGATTTTATTATTCTTTATTGATCCGATTGTTTCTATTATGTCTACACCTGTAGAAGCGATTCAAGAAACAACGATTTATTTAAAAATATGTTTTATCGGTATTCCTTTTATTACTGCTTACAATATTATTAGTTCTATTTTTAGAGGATTAGGGGATTCTAAAAGTCCTATGTATTTTGTGGCAGTTGCTTGTTTTTTTAATATCGTGTTAGATTTTATTTTCATTGGTTATTTCAATATGCATGCCGTTGGAGCAGCATTGGGGACAGTGATGTCACAACTTATTAGTGTAATTATTGCTTTATTTGCAATTATTAAAAGAAAATTGATTGTCATCCATAGACACCATTTTAAATTACATAAAAAGATTATTAAAGATATCTTTAAAATTGGTTTTCCTATTTCTATGCAAGATGGTTTGATTCAAATTTCATTTATCATTATTACGATTATTGCTAATAGCCGTGGCGTTGATATTGCCGCAGCAGTTGGTGTTGTAGAAAAAATCATTAGCTTTTTATTCTTAGTACCATCAAGTATGTTATCTGCCATCTCGGCAATCTGTGCACAATGTGTTGGAACAAAACAACATCAAAGAGCAAGACAAACTTTACGCTATGGATGCTTTATTGCTTTAGGATTTGGAATTTTCTTTGCGCTTACTTGTCAATTTATTTCCAAGGAAATTCTTTCGTTATTTACAAGTGAAGCTGCAGTTATTATGTATGGTAGTCAATATTTAAAAGGATATGTTTTAGATTGTGTCTTTGCTTCTATTCATTTTTGTTTTAGTGGATTCTTTACAGCTTATGGTTATTCCATTATTTCCTTTATTCATAATGTAATTTCCATAGCCCTTATAAGAGTTCCAGGAGCTTATATTACTTCTAAACTTTTCCCTGAAACATTACTACCAATGGGACTTACACCCGCTCTTGGTTCTATTTTATCTGCTCTTATTTGTATAACTGTCTTTATTGTTATGAAGAAAAAGAACAAATTTGATTTTTAAAAAACGTCATCCAAGTGATGACGTTTTTACTTAAACTTAATTGAAAGAATACATGTATAATCATTCTTTATCTTTTTGTTTGTTTCTAACCCTTTTATAGGAAGAGATGTGACATGATTTTTTCCATAAGATAATGCCACTAACATTTGTTTTTTACTATATTTAATAGATGTTTTTTCTTCAATTTTATCATAATCCCAAACATCATAGTTACTAATGTTTTCTAAAAATGAAATACCTTCAGCTACATAATACCCATCTTCAAAAGCATCTATAATCTTCAAAGTAGAAGCTTCATAATCAACTACTAAAGCAATATTTCCGGTATTTGTTCCTTTTGAAGGATTATTATAAAATGTACAGATTTCTTTATCAGATATCTTTTTACCTTTTTGATATTGGGTTAAATACATAGTTAATGAATCATAATTCTTTTTTGAATTATAATGAAATAACAAAATATTCCCTGGATGACTAGAAAGCATATTTGCCGTTTGCATTTCTGTGCTTTTTTCTAAATAAGGTTCTATATAGTTTTGTGGTTGTGTTAATTTTTTGTAGATAAATATGCTTGTAATAAATATGAAAACAACAAGCATAACTATTAATAATCTTATAATTTTCTTTAGATACTTTTGTTTGTTTTTATTATCTTTTGTAATCTGAATAATATTTTCTTCTGCTTTTTGTTCAATTGTTTCTTTAGGTATATCTTCGCCAGCCAGAAACTCATTAATACTTATATCTAGTATTTTACATAATTCTAGATAAACAGAGACATCCGATAAACATATACCTCTTTCCCATTTAGAGACTGATTTATCAGACATATTTAACTTTTCAGCAAGCTGTTTTTGTGTTAAGCCTTGTTCTTTTCTTTTAAAAGCTATATATTTACCAATTTTAATAAGATCCATATAACCACTTCCTTTATCAAATCATATCATTTTAAATAGAAAACAACACCTCTTATAAGTAGAATTTATATCTTTTTATATTTTGAAAAAATAAACAAATAAAAAGTAATTTAGATATAATAAAATTAGGAAAATAAGATAAAAAGAGGAGAACATAATATGAAACAATTTCCAGAAGGTTTTTTATGGGGTGGAGCTACTGCCGCTAACCAATATGAAGGTGGTTGGAAAGAAGGCGGAAAAGGTGTAAGTTGTAGTGATGTACAATTATTCACTGATCCTAAATCTATGAAAGATTTATTAAATACACATGGTTTATGTGATATTTCTGATGAAATGATTGAAAAAGCTTTAAGTACAGATGATGAAGTTTATTATCCTAAACGCCATGGGATTGATTTTTATCATCATTATAAAGAAGATATTGCTTTACTTGCAGGTATGGGATTTAAAGTTTATAGAATGTCTATTGCTTGGTCTCGTATTTTCCCTAGAGGGGATGAATTAGAACCAAATGAAGAAGGTTTAAAATTCTATGATGATGTCTTTGATGAATGTTTAAAATATGGGATGCAACCATTAGTTACTATGTCCCATTATGAACCACCACTAGCATTCTGTATGGACTATAATGGTTGGTATGATCGTCGTTCCATTGAATTCTTTACACGTTATGTTGATGTTATTACTAAAAGATATAAAGATAAAGTAAAATTATGGTTAACATTCAATGAAATTGATTCAATCATTAGACATCCATTTATGACCGGTGGACTTATTGAATCAAGATTCAAACCAGAAGAATTTGAAGAAGTTGAATATCAAGCAATGCATCATCAATTTGTGGCAAGTGCTTTAGCGGTAAAAATTACACATGAAAATATTCCTGACGCTAAAGTAGGTTGTATGCTTACAAAATTAACTTACTATCCATATACTTGTAAACCAGAAGATCTTTTAGAACAACAACAAAGAATGAGACAAATCTATTGTTATAGTGATACTCAAGTTCATGGTGAATATCCTAAATACTTATTACAAATGTATAAAAATAAAGGATTCAATATTAAAATGACTGATGAAGATCTAGAAATCATGAAAAAATATCCTGTTGATTTCATTTCATTCTCTTACTATTCATCTAGTTGTGTAGCTGCTGATACAAAAGGCTTAGAAATGAGTGCAGGTAATACAGAAACAGCTATTAAAAATCCATATATTCCAAGTTCTGATTGGGGATGGCAAATTGATCCAATCGGTTTAAGAATTTCATGTGTTGATTTATATGATCGTTATAGAAAACCATTATTTATTGTAGAAAATGGTTTAGGAGCGAAAGATACAGTGGAAGAAGATGGGTCTATTAATGATGATTATCGTATTGATTATTTAAGAGAGCATATTCGTCAAATGTATAAATCTATTGAAGAAGATGGTGTTGAATTAATGGGTTATACAACTTGGGCACCAATTGATTTATTATCTAACTCTACAAATCAAATGTCTAAACGTTATGGATTTATTTATGTAGATGTTGATGATTATGGTAATGGAACTTATAAACGTTCTAAAAAGAAATCATATGATTGGTATAAAGAAGTGATTGCTACAAATGGATCTTCTATTTTAGATGATTAATTCAAAAGGAATCGCAAGATTCCTTTTTTAGTACATTTTATCTTACGTATTTTCTTACGTATTTGTCTATTTTCTTTTCTTGAAAATTATTGATTATTACTTTGTGATATAATTAATGAAAGGAGAAACGTTATGATGAAACAAAAGGTATTATTTTTTGATATTGATGGAACATTAATATGGTCTTATGGTGGTATTCAAGAAATTCCTCAAGGTGTGCAAAAAGAACTAAAAAGATTAAAGGAACAAGGACATAAACTCTTTATTTGTAGTGGAAGACCCAAAGCCATGTTAGATCAAAAGTGGTGGGATGGTACTTTTGATGGTTATGTTTTAAATAATGGTGGTTATGTAGAAATTGATGGAAAATCTATTTATGAAAATAGAATGGATTATGAGTTATGTTTAAAGACAGCAAATATGTTAGAAGAACTTCATTGTGATTATATGATTGCGACAGCGAATCATTTATACATTGATCCTTCTTATAAAGAACTTTATAACTTCTTTGTTCAAAATGGACATTTTAAAGATCTATTTACAACAAAGTTTGATCGTAATGAGGTATTAAAAAGAGCAATTAAAATAGAAGCAAATGTCACAAATAAAGATCGTGAAAAAATAGAAAAGTATATCCAAAATGATTTTGGTTATGTTATTAATTTTGATGAACATGGCAGTGATAATGCTTTTGAATTTTATTCACCAACAATTTCAAAAGCAACAGGTATTCAAAAAGTTCTTGATTATTATCATTTAGATCAAGATGACACATACGCTTTTGGTGATGGAGAAAATGATTTAGAAATGATTGATTTTTGTCGTGTAGGGGTTGCCATGGGAAATGCCTGTGATGTTTTAAAAGAAAAAGCAAATATTGTTTGTAAATCTATTGTAGATGATGGATTAGAAGATGTTTTAAAAATTTTATTTAGTGAGTAGGAGAAATTTATGATTCAGTTTCATGAAGAAAGTAAAACTTTTCATTTATATAATGATCAAATCAGTTATATCTTTAAAATCTTAAAAAATAATCAATTAGGTCAGCTCTATTATGGGAAAAGAATTCATGATCGAGATAACTTTGATCATCTTTTTGAAACAAGTCCTCGACCAATGTCATCTTGTAGCTATGAAGGTGATCTCACTTTTTCATTAGAACATATTAAACAAGAATATCCTGTTTATGGTTCTGGTGATTTACGTCATCCAGCAATCGATATCACCCAAGAAAATGGCAGTCATATTTTAAACTTTGAATATGTAAATCATCAAATAATTCAAGGTAAACCTCAATTAGATCATTTACCTGCAACTTATGTAGAAAAAGAAGATGAAGCACAAACATTGATCATTACCCTATATGATGATGTTATTGATACAAAATTACAGTTAAGTTATACCATTTATCATAATTTACCTGTTATTACAAGAAATGCTTTTATTATTAATGAAGGAAAACAAAAATTAAGACTTAATCAAATGATGTCTATGTCTTTAGACTTACCTGATCAAGATTATGAAATGATTGAACTTACAGGATCATGGGCAAGAGAACGCTCTATTAAAACAAGAAAACTTACAGAAGGTATTCAAAGTATTTATTCTTTAAGAGGATGTTCTTCACATCAATTTAATCCTTTTATTGCTTTAAAAAGAGAAAATTGTAAAGAAACAAGTGGTGAAGTTTTAGGTTTTAGTTTGGTTTATAGTGGTAACTTTTTAGCCCAAGTAGAAGTTGATAATTATCATGTCTCACGTGTCTCTATGGGAATTCATCCTCATTGTTTTGAATATCTATTAGATCATTTAGATTCGTTTCAAAGTCCTGAAGTTGTGATGGTTTATAGTGATCAAGGATTGAATAAGATGTCTCAAACCTATCATCAACTTTATCAAAAAAGACTTGCTAGAGGGAAGTATCGAGATCAAGTAAGACCTATTTTGGTGAATAATTGGGAAGGAACTTATTTTGATTTTAATGAAGATAAGATTGTTTCAATGGCTAATACAGCAAAAGAATTAGGAATTGAGTTATTTGTATTAGACGATGGTTGGTTTGGTAATAGAAATAATGATCATCAAGGATTAGGAGATTGGTTCCCTAATTTAGATAAACTGCCTCATGGAATTCGTGGTCTATCAAAGAGAATTCATGATTTAGATTTAAAATTTGGATTATGGTTTGAACCAGAGATGGTCAATGAAGATTCTAACTTATATAGAAATCATCCTGAATGGATATTAAAAACGCCTCATAGAAAGAGTTGTCATGGAAGAAATCAATATATTTTAGATTTTTCTAATCATGAAGTTGTTGAATACATTGCCCAGGCAATGATGAATGTGATTGATGATTCCTATATTTCCTATATTAAATGGGACATGAATCGTTGTATGTCAGAAGTCTATTCAAGCACTCATGATGTTTCATCACAAGGAAGAGTCATGCATGAATATATCCTAGGTGTTTATCATTTATACGATGTTCTAACAACGAAATACCCTGATATACTCTTTGAATCCTGTGCAAGTGGAGGAGCACGCTTTGATCCAGGAATGCTTTATTATGCCCCTCAATGTTGGACCAGTGATGATACCGATGCAATAGAAAGATTAAAGATTCAATATGGAACTTCTCTTGTTTACCCACTTTCTTCAATGGGATCACATGTTTCAGCAATTCCTAATCATCAAACATTTAGAAATACACCACTTGAAACCCGTGCTAATATAGCTTATTTTGGTACTTTTGGTTATGAATTAGATGTTAATCAATTAACCTTTGAAGAAAAAGAAATTATTAAAAAACAAATTAGTTTTATGAAACAATATCGTTCTTTATTTCAATTTGGAACATTTTATCGTTTAAAAAGTCCATTTACATCAAACGAAACAGCTTGGATGGTTGTTTCTAAAGAAAGAGATTTAGCGATTGTTGGTTATTATCGACCTTTACAAGAAGTTAATGTAGGTTATCGTCGTTTACCTTTATTAGGTTTAGATGAAGATAAGATGTATCATGTTAATGGTTTAGATTTATATGGAGATGAATTGATGAATGTGGGACTTATTATAAGTGATAGTTCTTGTGGTGAGAATAAGGATGGTATTGGAGATTATTATTCTAAATTATATATTTTAAAGGAGAGAAAAGAAAATGAGTAATGAATGGTGGAAGAAAGAGATAGCTTATCAAATTTATCCTAAGAGTTTTAAGGACTCTAATGGAGATGGAATTGGTGATTTAAGAGGGATTATTGAAAAGCTTGATTATTTAAAGGATTTAGGAGTGACTTTGTTATGGTTATGTCCTATTTATAAATCACCTATGGATGATAATGGATATGATATTTCTGATTATTATGATATTAATCCTGAATTTGGAACAATGGCTGATTTAGAAGAATTGATTGAAAAAGCTAAAAATAAAGGAATTAAGATTATTATGGATCTCGTTATCAATCATAGTTCAGATGAACATGCCTGGTTTCAAGAAGCTTTAAAAGATCCAAATAGTCCTTATCATGACTATTATATCTTTAAATCCTCTAAAGATGGTAAAGAACCAAATAACTGGAGATCTGTTTTTGGAGGTTCAGTATGGCAAAAGGTAGAAGGTAGAGATGAATATTATTTCCATGCTTTTTCTAAAAAACAACCTGATTTAAATTGGGAAAATCCAACTTTAAGACAAGAACTTTATAAAATGATTAATTGGTGGTTAGATAAAGGAATTGCGGGATTTAGAGTTGATGCAATTAACTTTATTAAAAAGGATCAAAGATATTTAGATGGTCCTGTTGATGGACAAGATGGTTTAAGTGCTTGTTTTGCTTATTCTAGAAATCAACCAGGTATTGAAGTATTCTTTGATGAATTAAAGAAAGAAACATTTGAAAAGCATAATTGTATGACTGTTGCAGAAGCAGTAGGGGTTCAATATAAGGATTTAGGTATTTTTATTGGTGAACAAGGATGTTTTTCAATGATGTTTGATTTTAATTATTGTAATTTTGATATTAGTGAAGATGAAGAATGGTTTAAAAGAAATGATTGGACTGTTAAACAATTTAAAGAATTATTGTTTACAAGCCAAAGAGAAGTACAAAAACTTGGATGGATTGCTAGTTTCTTGGAAAATCATGATCAACCTAGAGCAATCGATAAATTTGTGTTAGATAAGAAAAATCATAATTATTATTCTCAAACAATGCTTGCTGGTATGTTCTTTAATTTAAGAGGAACACCATTTATCTATCAAGGTGAAGAAATTGGTATGGAAAACTTTGAAAGAGAAAGCATTGATGAATTTGATGATATTGGAAGTCATGGACAATATCAAAGAGCCTTAGAAGAAGGCTTTACTAAAGAAGAAGCCATGCATTTCCTTAATCTTAGAAGTAGAGATAATACCAGAACACCAATGCAATGGGATAGTAGTGAATATGCTGGATTCAGTAATCACAAACCTTGGTTAAAAATGACAGGTAGCCAAGATAAAATCAATGTTGAAAATCAATTCAACGATCCAAATTCAATCTATAGCTTCTATAAAAAAATGATCTCTATTAGAAAACAAGAAGATACTCTTGTTTATGGAGATTTTGAAGAAGTAAATACTGTAGATGATGTTATTGGTTATAAACGTACTTATCAAGGTCAAGAAATTATTTGTTTATGTAACTTTACAAACACTGAACAACCAATTCCTGAAACTCAAGGAAACATTTTGTTAGATAACTACAACAATTACAACCCAACAACTTTAAAACCTTATCAATTCGTAATGATTAAAAAATAATAACAGCCCTTTAGTGATAAACTAGAGGGCTTTTTATTGCCGTTATCGGCAAAAACATTACATTTTAACAACGTATAAATTTATGTTTTTTGCCGATAACGATTATTTACTTTATTTGTTTAAATACAATGTTTTTTTGTTTTCTAATGTATTCATCTGTTTGTTTAGTAATTCGATAATAAGAGTCTAATGCATCTGACCTATATTCTGGACTATCTGGCGTATTTCCAAAATAACTTATATACCATTGATCAACAACTTTTAAAAACCATTTTATATCAGGTAACTGCATTTGTGCAATTACAAAAGTACCAAAATCTTTTTTAACACCTTTATAAATACCTTTTGATACAATTTCTACTCCTCGTGATTTAAAATACTTATCTATCTTTTGATAACATTCATCTAAATCAATATTATTCTTTTTAGCTTTTTCCTCACTTAAATAGATTTCCATCAACATATATCAAATACCTCACATCATCAATCAAAAACGTCTACTGGTTGAATATAACTTTTCATACTATATTCATCACTTACAATTGTTACATCAAATTCTTTAACACAATATTTTAGCCAATATAAATAATTAGACATATTTCTTATCAATTGAATAACATCTGTCATAGAAATTGGATTACTTGAAACATATCCTGAATATTGTCTATGTTTAAAACTATTTTGATTTAGAAATTTTCTTATATCCGTCCATCCTTTCTTATAATTTTTTGAAGGGTAGTATTTTTTCAATAATGCATCATATAAATCAAAATTAATAGCCTTTTTGCTTTCTAATGTATTCATTTGTTTGTTTAGTAATACGATAATAAGAATCTAATGCATCTGACCTATATTCAGGACTTTCAGGTCCATCTCCAAAATAACTTATATACCATTGATCTACCACTTTTAAAAACCACTTTGTATCAGGTAATGATCCTTGTGCAATAGCAAATGTTTCAAAATCTTTTCTAACACCCTTATAAATACCTTTTGATACAATTTCTACTCCTCGTGATTTAAAATACTTATCTATCTTTTGATAACATTCATCTAAATCAATATTATTCTTTTTTGCTTTTTCTTCACTTAAATAGATTTCCATTAGCATATATATTCACCTCTTATTTTTACGTACATTAATCTATCAATAGTATATCCCTTCATTATTATATATGCTAATTTTTTCTATTTTTCTTTTATTAATTTTATATTTTTATCTAATCGTGATTTGATAAATCACGATTAGATAATTTCTTTGGACTATTTGTCAATTAGTTTAAGAAGTAGTATGTTATAATACTTTATAAATAAGTATGTTTATGTTCGTTAATTTTGTAAAAATAGATACTGATTGTAATATTTCATTTTGAAAATGTTTTTTCTTCATTAAAATAATATAGATATACTTATTATTTTTTTAATAATGTGATAAAAAATAAGCTTTTTTTTACTAGAATTTATATTCTCTTTATTATAAAACAAAAAATATACTTTATTTAAAATAATAATTTAGATCGGAGGAAGTACCATTGAACACAAAAGAATATTGGAAATTTCAAAAAATAATATATATTTGTATCTTTAAAATAAAAAATTTGATTTATAGTGGCTATAATTGGAAACAGTCAACAAAACAATATAAGTCTTTTGAGAAAATACTTTTTTTCAAGGCAATGGATGGTATTCTTAAAAGTAGCATTATCGCTATATTTCTACATAACTTTGATTCTTTATTTCTGAAAATAACTAAATTTACCATTAATACTACTAACAATAATATTTTATTAGATGTAATTATTGGCGAATTAGGAGTAGCTGGTGTAATTTTAGGATTATATTGTACAAATATTTCTACAGTCTATTCATCAAAATTTTCTAATGCACCAGATGAAATTACAAAAGCATATCATGAAGATAAATTAACCAACAAATGTATAAATTCAATTATTGGTTTTATTATTTTCGGCACTATTATTATTATAGAAATCCTTCTTGGTCTAAATATAGGATGGTTAACAACGCTATCATTAATTTTATGGTCATTAATAGTAGTTATTTCATATGGATTAGTTGGAAATAAAACCTATCAATTGTCTAATGCATTTATGCTTTCAAATAACAGCTTTATTATACTGAAGCGTTTAATATCAAAAAATCTTAGTAATAATCTCTTTTCTTCAGATATAAACTATCAAAATTATTTTTATGAATTAGCTATAAAACATATAAGATTTCTTAAAATTATTCAAAAATATGAATGTAGTAGTAATAACAGCCATAATAGTGCATTACTTAATTTTATGTGTACAAATCTTGAAATAATAAAACAATATTGGGAAATAAAACAAACAATTTCAAAAAATTCTTTATGGTTTCATAGAAAAGGTAAATATCAAAAATGGCATTTGGCTGGTAATTTAGAAACGTCAATTGCTTTAAAAACAGGTACTTCACTAACGCCAAAAGAAGAACCTGACTATTATTGGTTTGAAAATGAAATTATGTCGTTAAATCATTCTTGTATAAATAATTTAATTAATTCTGAAGATTTTGAATCAATATATAATTATTTTTCTGTTTTTAAAGAAATTACAAAAACTGCTATACAAAACAAAGAAGCAAATTATTTTGTTGGGCAAATTGATTGGTTAAAAAATACAATTCAAGAAATTGCTAATAAAAAAAATATGAATGATAATATCGTTTATACTGGAATTATTGAACATATATCGTAAGTGCCAAATAAAATAGTGTATTTAAAAAAGTCGATTGAATTGATACAATGATCAATTTAGTCGGCTTTTATTTCAAATTCTTCTTTTATTTCTTCACTCCATGGTAAGAACCAATCCAATTTCTTTGGATCTTCAACCAGATCTTGTTGAGGTAAATAATCCAGAATGAATTCAATATAATCATATGGATTAAGTTTGTTGGCTTTAGCTGTTTCAATCAAGCTGAAGACTGCAGCACTTGCTTCAGCTCCTTTAGTAGAAGTTGAAAACAGCCAGTTCTTTCGACCAACTGTAAATGGTCTGATTGTACGTTCATCTAATGAATTTGTCATAGGTACAAGACCATCTTCTAAAAATGAACGCAGTCCTGCCTCGTAATTCAAGGCATATTGTATAGCTTTTCCTGTCTTAGAAGCTGTTAACACCTTGTTTTGATTTTCTTTGCACCATAAAAAGAAGTCATCAACTAATGGCTTTGATTTTTCTTGACGTACTTTCTCCTTTTTATCAGGTGATAATGTTTCGATTTGTTTTTCTATCGCAAACAGTCTGGCTATTTTTTCAACAGCTGTATTTGCGAGTGTATCTGATGCATTCTTCATATCTACAGGCAAAGCATCATAGAACTTCCGTCTGGCATGCGCCCAACAATAAGCATTGGTTACACCATCTATATGGTTATATCCATAATAGCCATCAGTAATGATAGTACCATCAAATCCTTTCAGAAATTCTTGAGGGTTGGTTGCTTTTCTGTCAGGTCTGTAATCAAATATCTTAACAGGTCTTTTGCTTTCTTTGATACTTGAATATACCCACATGTATGATTTGGAAGTAGCCTTCTTGCCTGGCTCATTCAATACCTGAACTGGCGTTTCATCACAATGTATATGTGATTCCTTCATCATCAGTTCGTGCATCCTGTTTACCAATGGAATGAAATATTCATTGGCGGCAATGATGATCCAGTTTGCCATTGTCGTTCTTGAAAGTTTCATTCCTAATCGTTTCCATTCTGATTCTTGTCTGTATAGTGGCATATGATTTACATATTTATCAATGATTACTTGTGACAGTACACTTGGCGATGTATATGAATGTGGAACAACCGGTTGAGGTGTGCCAGCTTTAAGCATGACTACCTTTCCTTTTTTTCTACAGTTTCGACATTCATATGTTTTTCGATAAATATCTTTTACATAGAGTTTGGCTGGTTCATAAATAACTTCATGTCTTACAAATTCCTCACCTACATAAGATAATTTAGAGCCACATTCATCACATACTCTGTCTTTTTCATCAACATCATAAACTTTTTTTACATGTTTTAGCTTGTCTAATTTGATATCAATTTTCTCTTTTTGTTTCTTTTTGGCTCTGGTATATGAGATATCTTCAAGCAGTTCAGGTTCACATTCATTTTCTGCTTCATCAAAAAGAGAAAGCTGATCCATAGAATGTGTTATCTTTTCACTCTTGGTACCAAACAGCTTTCTCTTTAAATAGGCATTTTCTTCACGCAAAAGTTCATTGTTGTTTTTTAAGTATTCATTTTCTGCTTTCAAACTGTCAATGGTACTGTTCAAAGATGCAATTGTAGCTTTCAATTCTTCAATAGAATGTGACAGATTAGCCATTACCAAAGCTAAATTTTCAACTGTACCTGTAGTAGAATCAGCCATCAAAAGCACCTCCATTTCATACATCCATTATACCATAAACAGGCATATTATCCTATGAAATCAAGGCTTTACAGTACAACTTGTGGATAACTTTTCTGAATGGTCTTAGGCTGTACGATAGAAAGTCCTTCAAGCAGCCATCTGAATTGTTGAGGGGTTATTTCTCGAGCTTCTGATTCATCTCTTGGCCATTTGAATTTACCATTTTCAAGTCTTTTATAAAGTAAGACAAAACCATCACCTTCCCAATACAGTGCCTTCATGATTCTTGTATTTCTACCACAAAACAGAAACACAGAATTAGAAAAAGGATCAAGCTTGAAGTTCTGTTGAACGATAGCTGAAAGACCATCAATCTGTTTACGCATATCTGTATAGCCAACAGCTATATAAATATGTTCGGCTTTTGAAATATCACCAATCATAATAGTGACTTCAAAAGAGGCTCAATACTTTGGTAAGGTGTATCTGAATCGAGTTCAATTTTGATGCTTCCCTTGATAATGATAATCTTTTCATTATTGTGTGGTTGCTTTTCAACAGAAACAAAGGATACTTCATTCTTGTAGCTGTTTTCATTTATCTGATCACATAAAATATTTCTGATTTTTTGTTGATAATTATAATAAGTCGACGGCTTGATATTGTTTTTGTCACAGAAATCTTTGACAGATAAACCACTTTCCTTGCATTCTTTGATTTTAAAATACCAAAATTTATATTTTTCATTTTCGGTAAGTTCCTGTACTGTCATATAGTCTCTCTTCCTTTCCATATAGTTTTTGGAGAATATAAAAACTACAATATAGTTTATGGAGTCTCCACATTCTATATTGTAGTTCTTAGAGTTCTATATTTTTATCCACTATTTTATTTGGCGCTTACCATATATCTATTTTATATTTAGAAATAATTATGGAAACGAGCAAATATTATCAAAATCTTGATATGAATAGTATTTGTAACTCAATAATTAATGCAATCGATTCAGGAAAACAATTTGAATCATTAAAAGAAATCCGAGGTAGAGATAATATAGAAATCTATAAATCTATATTAATAGAAATTCGTACAGAAGGTACTCGTATTACACCGAATTGGGTAATTAAACAATATATTGCAAAAGAAGAATACGTTTATTTAAATTCTTTAAATGACTTAATTAAAGAAAGCATTGAACATGCGTATTCTTTAGGAAATTTTTTCTTAGAAAAAAATATGTATTATGAAGCCTGCATTATTTTTATAAGATTCTACGAATATGAATCTAAATTATCTAATTTCTATAATCTTGCTCAAACAAAAAAAATAGAACTAGAAAAATATTGTATAGACAAAAATGATAAGTGGGATGAATGGAGATTAAATGGTATAAAACAATTGTTCCTTTCATACAAAAAAGATTTGCCTAAGTTACTTTTAAACTGTGCAGGGGAATTTTCAATAAAAAAATGGAATTGTAGAGATGAGTATCCTGACTTTTTAGGTGCATGTTATAATCATATTTCTGAAGATACAGTAAATTCATTAACCAATAATAATAAAGAACAATATAAAGCTAATTTTACCAATTTAACAAAGATAATGTTATTATATCAAGAATATATTAGATCTGATTTTATCAAAAATAAAGATTTATACAGGATTGAATATGCATATTATATGTTCACTTCTCCCATTGTTGAGTGGGCTCAGATTGGAGGATTAGGTATTTTATGGGGAGAATTTTTTGAAGATAAGGAATGGTCAAAAATTGTTAATGATACTTTTAAAACTATTTTTTCAGATAACGGAAAAAATAATAATGAATTAATAACATTAGCAGAAAAACTCATAGAATATGTGCAACAACGTGACAAGTTCATGTTTGGAATAAGTTCTCGTAGTATTTTAGAAACAAGCTGGAATCAATATGTTGAAAATATAATTAGAAAATCTAAAAAAATCGAAACTGAATATACTATGTTTAATCTACAAGTAAAAACAAAAAGTAAACTACTTAACTCTTTTTGTCCTAATTTCATGAATACAGGATTTTCAATAGATCCTTCTGAAGTTTTTTGGGTAGTTTGTGTTAATCCTTTGCTTTCTAATGAAAAAAAATTTCATACAAAATTTTCATGGGAGGATAAATTATATGATTAATTACAAAAAAATTACAAAAAAAATTGAAAAAAAATATAAAAAAACCGCAGATAATATATATTCATATAAATTTTATCAGGATCTGTTTTCTGGATACTCCTATTCACTTGGAGAAAAAAAATTAAGTAAAAATAAATTTTTTTATATTACTTCGCATGATAAAAATATAAAAA
>OLOD01000131.1_pt1 | contig 58058 bp, 36 predicted proteins | sample 1671921 | NCBI WGS metagenome assembly OLOD01 (sample SAMEA3136626, study PRJEB25190) | human gut metagenome | biome: human gut; feature: human-associated habitat; material: faeces | place: Austria | collected 2013
ATTCACTTAATATTCAACCATCATGAGTAATGTTTTGAAAGGTTGGTTGGCGGACAATGCCGTGACAACCGACAACAAGGAGGTTAAGATATTCTGTTACCTAATCTGATAGAGAAGGAAATCAATTCTTTATAAATCTTTTCTAATGAGGTATTTGGATTTGGTAGAAAAGAAATATTATAAATAAAGAACGTAGTTATGTGGTGAGGTTGATCGGAGAGTTTTATTGTTGTATTCCTTTTCGTATTTATTGAGTAAAACAAATAACTTATTTATAATTACTAATTTATATGAGTATGAAACATTGTTTACTAAAACTAATGACAGTGGTCGTTTGCCTCTTCTGTATGGGAGCATGGCAATCGGCTGGAAGGAATCCCATTCCAGCTGGATTCCCAGATAGTACTTTTCCGGTACCTGAAGGGGATGAACCGTTAAAAATGGATAAACCGGATTCCATTATGTATGTGCGTGTTTATGAAGGAGGAAATTCTCCCGGATATATTCATGCTTATGTTTATCCGTTTACAGAAAATTTGTATGTCCGGTTTCAATTATCGGAAGATACAAATCCTGACGGTTTTACATATACGGTAAGGAATTTTGATACCCAATCGGATGAATCAATTTCTTTGGATCAGGACAGGGGCTTTTGGTATCCTCAGGCATTGATTAATCAAGATAATGGGAATGTAAGTATAAATGTGGAGACTCGAACTCCCGGTACTTTGGGCTATTCTTTGCGTGTGTACCCTTCACAACAGGTAGAGGGCGAGCCGCTGATTTCTGCCGAAAATCGACACATTTATTTTTTGAATGAGGATCAATTTCCTCGGTTTAGTTGTCCAATTAACCGGTTGTCAGGAGAGGTGAACCAAGAGATCCCATTTACTTTGGAAGTCAAGCCCGGATTTATGTTGAACCAAGAGGCTAAAATAGAGATTAATGTTCGGACGGATGATTGGGAAAATCAAGATCCGAGTCATGTAGTGATCAGTGGAAATAATATACAGAAGGATCCTTATAGTACTTCTTATATTTGTTCTTTGTCCTCTTTGGAGTCGACGAATTATACATTTCAAGTACGTGCGGACCAAGAGTTTGCCGGTTGGTTGGATTGTCGCTTGTTGGATAAAGATGGAAATTTTTTGAATAATTATAGTAACATTAGTCTTGTTATCCCAATACATTATTCGGAAGAGGACATAACTGCACTGAAAAAGATGGCAGACGATAATCCGCTTAGTACTGACTTACGTCGCTTTATAGACAATGAATATTACTTGAAAGATTTCTCGTATGAGGATGGATACAATGTAGGGGTAATGTGGAGTAAAGAGCTTCTAAGCCGAGTAGAAAGATTAGAAATTAATGATAACGAAAAACGGATAGATAACCTGAGTAGTATAACATCTCTGACCGCTCTCAAAGAAATAAATATCAATGGGACGAATGTATCATCACTAAATTTCTCATCATTTACAAATCTTCGAGGAATTTATCTTTGGGATACTCCTCTCTTTTGGGATGATGTGATTTTGCCCCTTTCTCCCATGGACGATTTAAGGTTGTCAGGAAACACATGTATCTCCATCGGTACTCCGCTTGATGATTACAGTTCAGTGGCAGCGAATGGAACAGAAATTGATTTGTCGGAATTTGCAGTCGTGGATGGACAAAATTCCACGTATCAATGGTACCAGGAAGTAGAATTTTCCGAGCCGATAAAAGTGGAGATGCAGACTGTCGGAGGAGAAATGGGTAAGTTCTTATTGCAAGGTACTCCGGGAGTATGTTATTATTGCGAAATCAAGAATCCGCTTTATGATGATTGGGCGATTGTAACTTCACGGTGCAAGATAACCCGCAATTCCGATCAATATGCACAAGCCGATATAGACGGATTAAAGAAGTTGGCGGAAGCCAACCCTCAAGTACCCCAATTACAAGAATTTGTAGATAGTAAAGGATGGGAACTCGAAAATTGGGAGTCCGGACAGGATGTTATTCGTACTGAATGGAGCAGTGGCGAAACAGCCCGCTTGATACATCTTTTTATTAGACTGGATTGGAGCGAAAAACCGGATAGTATCTCTTCCTTAGATTTAAGTTCCTTTACTGAACTGAAGTATTTCGAGTGTGAACGGTTTATGAATATCACTGAGTTGGATTTGTCGAAGAATACGAAATTAGAGGAGTTGTATCTCTACAGCCGTAACTTGAAGGAAATTGACTTGTCTCCTTGCCCCAACTTGAAACGATTCAGGTTTGGAACGTTAAGTAGTGGTGAATATGGACCGGAAGAATATCAACGAACTTCATTAAGCAAATTGGAAATCAGTCAATGCACCCAGTTGGAAGACCTTTATTTGGAACAGGCACATATCACTTCATTGGATTTAGCTCCGTTTCAAAATCTTCGTCAGTTGCACATCGAGTATTGTCCGGATTTAGCAGTAACGAATTTTGTTCAAGCACGCCGGTTATATTCTTTGGAATTACCGAATACCACTCAATTCCAGGATTTGATTAATAACTTGCCATCGAACGTGACAAGATTGTTATTGCAAGATACGCAATATACTTTGCCACCTGTGGATAAAATGGCCAATTTGATAGATTTAGGTTTACCTGAATATATGGAAAGTATAGATTTGCAGGATCTTCCTAATTTACAAACTTTGGATATGGGTTTTAGACGCGGAAAATTGAGATACTCGAAAGTAGAGAATTATCGATCTACTATTTGGTATAATGGTGAGACATATATTGAGTTGAAATCTCCATCTCATCCCGATGAACCTAAGTGGTTTGAAAATGGGGATACGATTGATTTGTCTTCCGAAGCAATCGTCAATGGGGTGGAAACAATCTTCCTTTGGATCAATGACAAATATAATACAGAAGAAAAGAATGCCTTAGTTCCCGTGGATGGAAAACCAGGTGTGTTTGTGTTGAACAGCCAGGAAGAAGAATATGGAAGTTATCATTGTAAATTGATGAATCCTCAATTTTGCGAGATAACAGATATTACATATCGTAAGGGTTGGCAAATAGAAACTAGTTATATTCATGTAGAAACCGGTCGAGAATCTGTGTTTGATCCAAGGGATGTGGATATTTTGGCTAGGATTGTGAGCGAATCAAGCAGCGAGGCGTTGAAAGAATGGTTTAGCAATGGTGACTGGCAAACCGGTTTAAATTCAGAACATGCCCAGGCTATGTGGAACGACGAAACACCACGGCGGTTGACCGAACTATATATATATATGTTGGGGGGCAATTTGTCTGGAACGATTGATTTGGAAGGTTTGGACAAACTGGAACAAGTGTCGTTGACTGGAAATCGGGTTGAGCAAGTGATATTGCCGTCTGAGACTGGAACATTGAAATCGCTGATGTTGGGTGATAATCCGACGCTGACTTCACTGATTGTTTCGCCTTATACAAATCTGGAACATCTGGATATTCGTAATACAGGCTTAACTGCTTGCGATGTTAGCAACAATGTGAACTTGAAGAGACTTTACTTGCAAGGAACCAACTTACCAAGTGTGGAGACAAGTACACCAGCCATCGCTCAGAATCTGACGGAATACGGGGCACCGGAAACAGTCGAGACAATTGATTTCAACAATTTCCCCGCACTTACCACTTTTATCCCGAATGGACGTATTACATTTAGTGATGTGCAGAATCCACGACAAATGGATCCGATTACGACATATATTCAGTATATGCCGCAAGGATCGGTGCGGAATGCCTATACTCCGTATGGAACTACATTAGATTACTCAGCCGAAGGAACGGTAGGTCAAATCTCTTCTACGATTGTTTGGAAAATGGCAGACCAAATGGAAGATGAGGGTACAACGATAGAGCATAGCGGTTTCACTTATACGATTTCAGATACGGATGAGCCGAACAAAGTCTTGAGTGCGAATATTGAAAATACGTTGTTCCCGGGTTGGACTATTCGATTCTATACCACAATTTATACATGCGACGGAGATGCCAATTTAGATAAGGTGGTGAATGTACAAGATATTCCGACAACTGTCAGCTATATCTTGCAAGATACAGAGAACATTCCTGCTAACTTCGGTTGGGCAGAAGCCGATGTCAATTATGACGATCAGATTCAGGTAGCAGATGTAACAGGCATTGTTAATATAATTCAAGGCAAACCGTTAACACGTGCCACTCAGCTGAAAAGCGAGTATGCTTCTACTGTCTTGTTGGAATTGGACGACAATGGATTCCTGTCTATCACATCGCCTGTTTCCGTAGCTGGTCTGCAATTGGAATTTACTGGTGCGAAGGAAGAACTTCCGTTTATCGGAGAGGTTGCCAAATTCGTACAGGCAAGTACTTTGCGTGGTGATACGTTGTGTACATTGGGATATAGTATGGACGGCAAGGTTATATCTGCCAACAAGAAGACTGTGATTATGCAGCTTCCGGCAGGTGTCCGTTTGGAAAGTGCGTCGTTCTCTGACACAAAGGCAACAGCTTTACGTTCAGAAGGCGATATGTTACCAACCGGCAATGAAGCCATCCAGCCGATTACTCAGGTGACAAGTATTCTCAATTATCCGAATCCGTTCCGTGGAAGCACGACTTTCCGTTATACACTGAAAGAACCGGCATCAGTGGTTACGATCCAGATCTATTCGGCTACAGGTGCTTTGGTTCGTACGTTGAGCGGATTACCGGGAGACGCCGGAGTAAACCAATATACAGCCTCTTTGTCATTGCCGAGCGGAACTTACATCTATCGTTTGTCTGTTTGTGGCAATAACAATCAAACTATCAGTAAGTCAAACATTCTTATTAGTAAGTAAATTATGAACATACATCGAATAAAAAACAATTTGTTTGCGTTCTTCCTGCTGTTTTTGACAGCAGGAACCGCGCAGGCGGTTCAGCTTGAGTTGGTCAAAGCAGATCTGTGCGCCGCCGGAAGGAAAGATACACTGGTATTCCAACTCAAGGATAATACTTTTGCGTTTACTTCTTTCCAATTGGATGTCACATTGCCGGACGGAATCTTGATGGACGGTAAACCATTCTTGGCGCAGGAAATGGCAGACGGTCATACATTGAGTTGGGAAAATCAACAGGGTAACGAATATCGAGGCGTAGTATATAGTCTGAGTAATAAAAACTTTAAAAGTACAACAGGAACCTTGTTGTCGATCCCCGTTCAATTGACAGCAGCATTTAAGGATGGAGAAGTAAAAGTGACGAAAGGATTGCTTGCCAATCAGAAATCGGGTAGTCAGTCAATCAGCGATTACACGGCAACGGTTTCCGCTTACGTCCAAAAACAATCTATCGTGGTGAATGTCTACGGATTGGAGCAGAAAGTCAATCCGGATAAGGCGGCTGTAATCAGTTATACGGTTGTTCCCGAATCAGTCCAATTGCAGGAGTCCTATTATAAGGATGCTGCATTGAAAGATGAAGCTACTGAAGAAGACCGGAAGAATGAAGGTGTATTCTATGTAAAGCTATCGTATGCCGGTGATAATACCTATGATCGTTTTGAAGCGATTTATGTTATGAACGTGACCAGTAAAGTGGATATTCCTGCGGAAAATATTACGGTTCCGACGGCTTCTACATTAGTCAAAGGGCAACTATTGTCACAGTCGATATTATCGGGCGGTAGTGCGACTGATGGCGAGAAGCCTGTCCCAGGTCAGTTTATTTGGACTAATGGGAATACGGTGATTACTACTTCCGGTGAATATGCCGTCACTTTTATCCCTACTAATCAAACGTATTACAATACGAAAGAAGTCATGGTTAAGGTGGAGGTAATACCAACCTATTTGATTACCGCTTTGGCTGAAGATGGCGGATCTATCCAGATACATGGTAAGAGTAGTGATAATCTCTATACAAAAGATCAGAAAATTACATTGACAGCTGTGCCGGATGCTAATTATAAGTTCTCCGGTTGGAAATGGAATGGAACAAATACTACGGGTGGTGAGACCTTGGAGGTATCTGCGAATGAAGATGGAACCTATACGGCTTCTTTTGCCCCGATCATGCACAACATCTCTTGGAATGTAACGGGTAATGGAACGATTCAGGTCAGTACAGATGCCGGAAACATTAATAATAACACCCAATTGCAACAAAGAACAACCTTACAGGTCGTTGCGACACCGGATGCGAGTGCGCAGTTGGCTTCATTGAGAGTAAATGGTTCAGAGTTTACGACCGGTAGTTTGAAAGTGCAGGGAGAAGTCAAGATAGATGTGGTGTTTGAACAGAAACCGGTGGATATGTATTCCGTAACCATCGAAAAAGTAGAAAATGGTTCTGTGTTGATTTATCAGGAAGACGGTACGCCGGTTCTTTCCGGTTCAACCCTTCCTGTTAATACCAAAATCAAGGTAATTACCCTTCCGGCTGCCGGTTATCAGGTAGATAAGATCACGCTGAATGGCAATGCCTATGCGAACGAAGATTTATATACGGTTACTCAAAATGTGTCGGCGAAGGCAACTTTTGCCGTGAAGCAATATAAAGTAACTGCCCAAGCGTTGAATGTCCAGGCTGGACAGAGTGCTTCGGGTGAAATCGTACTGGATAAAAGCGGAAATTTAGGGTATGGTGAAATTGTAAAAATCAAAGAGATCAAAGCCCAACCTGAAGCTAGCCTGTTGTATATCTTGGCAAATGGGAAAGAGATCAGCCCTTATGAAGAAATGGTAGTGACCGGAGATTTGACGGTGACAGCCGTATTCGACCATCGTGTAGATATTAAGAAAGAATATATCATGTGGCCTCATCAATCCTATTATTATAATGGGGTTTCACGTAATTTTGTACCGTTTGCCTCTCAAACCTACGCCGGTTTCTCGTTCGAGGTATTATACCAGCGTGTTAAAGACGGCAAAGGTCAAGTGGTTACAGAAGACCCAATAGAGAGAGCCATTGATGCCGGGGAATACAATGTTTTATTACACCGGGATGAAGACGGTTTGTATAATAAATTTGATGAAACGTATGAGGAAGGTCTGGTGATCCATCAATCAAAAGTGTTGGTAACGAAAGCTCCGGCTGATGCAAATAGTAATCCGGAAACACGACCATCTGAAACCATGATAACGAAGACGACAGAAGGATCTATGACTACTAAATATATAATCGGACCGAAAACAGATACGGATAAGAATAATTATCAGCCGACTACCTATTATTATTCGACAGCTCCAACGACTACTGTCAATTTTGGAAATACCAGTAGTTTGCGCTCTGCAGAAACGGAAGAAAAAGGATATGTGCGTATTACCAATGGCGGTTTGCCGTATGATTTGGAAAATGGTAAAGTAGAAATACCTCAGGGTATAACAGTGGAAGTGGAAGCTGTTCCTGCCCCAGGTTATATATTTGCAAGGTGGGCTGACGGAACGACATCCAATCCTCGAAGTTGTACTGTTGGAGAAAGTGAAGCAAATCTGACACCCACTTTTACCGATAAACCGGAGATAGCCATTAGTGGATTGGCTATTGCTACTTCTGAATATGACGGAACGGCGAAAACCGTAACCGTTAATGGGGCTGATGAACTTTGCCAGATTTCGTTCTTTGCAGATGAAGCTTGTACGCAACCTGTAGAAATGAAGAATGCGGGAAGTTATTATGTGCGTGTATATTGTCCGGAAAATGAAACTTACAAGGAATTCTCTGAGGTATATACTTACACGATATCGCAAGCGACTCCAAAGGTAGTTTGGCCAACAGCTTCTATAATTTTGGCAGGTCAACCACTTTCCGCTGCTGAATTGCAAGGTGGAGAAGCCGGACTTGTGGCTGGCTCATTTGCTTGGAGTAATCCGGAACAGGTATTAAATGAAACGGCTTCTTGTAAAGTCTTATTTACTTCCTTAGATCCTAACTATAAGTCGATAGAAGGAAATGTGAAGGTGGAAGTTCTTTCATTTGAAAATGGCGAGCCGACGGAACCGGAAAAAGAAATTACGGTGAGTGATAATTCTCCTTTAACGAATGAAGAAGGGTATACTTCTATAACATTTATAGGTACTGGTTCAAATATCCTTACGAATGTAACTTCGGAAACAACGATAATCAATCAAGACGCAGAAAGAATATTGACTCTGAGCGGTGAAATTGATTTGGGAACATTGACCAACAACGGAACCGTTACATTGGTATCGGGTGAGAATTTGACCATGCCGGAAAGTATAAAGGTAATCAATAAGGGAACATTTACGGATAAAACCGGATGGGTACAAGAAGTGTCAGATGAAAGCGATAAGACATTGTTGTCAGTAGAAGGAAATGTATCAAAGTATGAATTGGAAGAAGGCAAGTCAATAATATTGACAGCCAATGCCTCATCCGAATACGAGGATGCTACGTTTGATTTCAACTGGCAAAAACAGGAGAATGGCAAATGGGTAAATATGCCGGAACAAAAAACGCGGGTAAAGACCGAAACAAATCAGATTACCGTGTCAGAAGCTGGTAAATATCGGTGTCTTATTAAGTCTTATTCCAATACGTCTACTATATCTACTACATTATTAATAGATATGACTGTATCTCTCAAGTCTTCGCCGGAAGATCCTGATCCAGACCCGCAACCTGTGATTTATCAAGTTTCCAAGGTTTCAGTTTGTGAAGGTGCTAACTTACGAATCGAAAATGAAACGGTTCGGAAAGGAGGTTCTGTGAATTTGTTTGTATCCATAGATAAAGGATATAATGCAGATAAATTGAAAGTGCTTTATCAACAGGGTAAAAATAGTTCTTGGCAAGAATTGAAAGAAAGTACTACAGCTGGTAAGTACACGATCAATAATATACAGACCAACATTTATGTGAAGGTAGAAGGTGTAGTGAAAGAAGAAGCTACCGGTATCGAAGAGGTAGAAGGAGTGAAAGTCTATACCAAAGACGGATCACTGTTTGTCCAGACGCTGCAACGTGAACAAGTCATCGTCATTTCAATGACCGGTGCTGTGGTTAAGAACGAAGAGCAAATCGGGTTGAAACAATATCACGGCTTGAACCCGGGCATCTACGTAGTACGGGTAGGAGACAAGACGTACAAACTGCGCCTCCATTGAATTGACAATTGATAATTGACGATTGGCAATTAATAAATGGGCACGGATTGCGCGGAAAACACGGATAATATTTATTTAAAAACCGTGTTAATCAGCGGAATCCGTGCCTAATTTCTTTTATAATAGCTTTGATTCGTTTTGTCGCTAACTGGAGATGCGGCACGCCACGTCTCTACTTGAGTCGTTGTTACCGCCTCCCCAAATCATCATACAGCGTTTGCAGGATAGCTTTTCCTTTTTCAAGCCGTTGTTCGCGTTGCTGGGCATCCGATTCTTGAATAACCCGATTACTTTCGTTGTCGTATACCGAATAGCCGGTACTGTCGATGTAAGCGAAACCGTTTCCGAAGGTATAGAAGGCAAATGGTTCGTGTGTCAGGATATTCTTGCTGAAACGGAATTCTTCGTGTGGAAGACCCAACTGGCTCAGTAATGTTGCTGCCAGGTCTGTCTGGTTACATAAGGTAGAAATCACACGCGGCTCTCTGACGGCTCCTCCCAACCAAAGCATCGGAATGTGATAACGAAGCGGTTCGTAATCTTTTACTTTGTCAGGATAGCGGAAGCCGTGATCAGCTGTCAGGATGATAAGCAGGTTGTCCCATACCGGTGTTTCCTTGACTTTACGGACGAAAGCTCCGAGGCAACTGTCGGTAAATGCCACCGAATTAAGATAAGGATGTTCGAAATGATGATAAGGCACTTCGAATGGTTCGTGACTGCTTAATGTGAGGAATGTTGTCATCCACGAGTCTGTTTCTGAAGCCCTGTCTTTGATTACCTGATATAAATGATTGAAGGTGACATTATCATTGGCTCCCCATTTGTTCAGCCGTTCCGAAATCGGGAAGTCCTTATCGGATGTGATGGCTGCATATCCTGAGTTATAGAAATAACTCTGCATGTTGGTAAAGTTAATATCTCCGCCATAAAGCATGTCGCATGTATAGCCTTGTCTGTTTAGACTGTGGGCGATCGATGGAAGTGTCTGGCTTTTGGCCGGATACTTCATGATCGATGTGGTGGGCTGTGCCAAATATCCGTTAAGGATGGATACTAATCCGCGGTCTGTCCGGAATGAATTGGCATACAAATGATCGAATAAGATACCTTCTTTACTCAGTTCGTTCAGATTGGGTGTTACATGGGCTTCTCCTCCAGTCGTTGCAATGGCATTGGCCGAAAAGCTTTCCAGAATAATGATCAGGATATTTGGCCGGGTAACATTCAATAAATGACAAGTATCAGGAGTCGGTTCATTCTGTACACCGTATCGGTCTGCAAAGATCTTCTCCCGTTTTTCTTCGGGGAAGAAATTAAACTGTTCGGCAAAGTCCTGTTGTTTGGAGATGGAAGTCAACAGACTGAAACATGGGTTTATGGCCGAATGGTTCAGAAATGTGTTGTCGCTGTAATAAACCATGCCGACATTGGCGGTCGAAGTCGTTACGCCTCCTCGAATTGGAATAAACATCAGGCCACCTAATACTAAGATGGCTAACGACGTCAACCATCGGTTTCCGGCAGACTTGAAGTCTGCCATTGGCAAAACTAGTTTTGCCAGGTATTTATAAGCCAGATAAGCGTAAATCAAAAAGGCTACACTCTGGACCGGAAACAAGCCGGCAGGAACGCTGGCCAAAGCATCTCCCGGTGATTTCAGGTAGAAAAGTACTGTCGCATCCATACGGAAGCCCCAAAAAGCATAAAGGGCAACATCCACAACAAAGATGGCTGCAATGACAATAGCCATAATTAGGAAATAACCCTTTAGTGTCTTGCGGAGCCAATCCCCATTATACCAAACCGAAGTGAGAACGAATAATAAAGGAAGTGCCGTCAGATAACCGGCCACTGTCAAGTCAAGTTTCAATCCATGCCAGATGACTTGGAAATAATCGGCTGCACTCAGCGTCTCTGTCATGCTTCTGTTATAGAAGAGAAACCAAGGTTTCTGTATGATGAAGACCGGTAGCCAGGCAAGAAAGAGGAGAATAAGAAAAAGAATTCTTTTCTTCATAGGAAACAGATAAAAAACGAGGTTATGAAGGTTCTGCCAGGCAGAGATCATAACCTCGTTATAGTGTTTGTATTTTATTTGTTATACAGCTTTTCCCGTAATTCAGCGATGGCCGGATCAGAGATATAATCATCGTATTCCATCATCTTGTCGATGATTCCGTTTGGTGTCAGTTCGATGATTCGGTTAGCCACGGTCTGAATGAATTCGTGGTCATGGCTGGCGAACAAAACATTTCCTTTAAATGTCTTCAAGGTGTTGTTGAAGGCTTGGATTGATTCCAAATCCAAGTGGTTGGTCGGTGTATCGAGGATGAGGCAGTTGGCATCCGTCAACATCATCCGCGAAATCATACAACGCATCTTTTCACCTCCTGACAAGACACTTACTTTCTTCAACAGTTCTTCACCCGAGAATAACATTCTTCCCAAGAAACCTTTCAGGAATACTTCGTTGGTATCGGGCGAGAATTGAGACAACCAGTCGATCAGGTTATAATCTGAATTGAAGTAGTTGGTATTGTCCAACGGAAGATAAGATGTCGTGATGGTCTGTCCCCACTGATAAGTTCCGGCATCTGGTTTCTCTTCTCCGTTGATGATTTGGAACAAGGCTGTCATGGCACGCGGGTCATGGCTGATGAAGACAATCTTATCATCTTTCTCGACATTAAAGTTCAAATCCTTGAACAGATACTTGCCTTCGATGCTCTTGGTTAATCCCTTCACTTCCAAAATCTGATTTCCCGGTTCGCGATTCGGTGTAAACAAAATACCCGGATAGCGGCGTGAAGATGGTTTGATTTCTTCGATGTTCAGTTTTTCCAACATCTTCTTGCGGCTTGTCGTCTGCTTTGATTTAGCCACATTGGCACTAAAGCGACGGATAAACTCTTCCAGTTCCTTCTTCTTTTCTTCTGCCTTCTTGTTCTGTTGCTGCTGCTGACGCAATGCTAACTGACTTGATTCGTACCAGAAGCTATAGTTACCGGCAAACAATTGCAGTTTTCCGTAATCGATATCGACTGTATGCGTACAAACGGAGTCGAGGAAGTGACGGTCGTGACTAACTACCAATACAGTATGTTCGAAGTTTGAAAGATAGTTTTCCAACCATGAAACCGTTTCCAAGTCCAAATCGTTGGTAGGCTCGTCGAGGAGCAGATTATCCGGCTGACCGAATAAAGCACGTGCCAACAAGACACGGACTTTCTGCTTACCACTCAAGTCTTTCATTAACATATAATGCAGGTCTTCACCAATGCCCAAACCACTCAGCAGAGCTGCTGCATCGCTTTCGGCATTCCAACCTTCCATTTCTGCAAATTTCTCTTCCAGTTCTGAAACACGGATACCGTCTTCGTCGCTGAAATCAGGTTTGGCATACAAAGCATTCTTTTCGCTCATGATTTCCCATAAGGTTGTATGTCCCATCAATACGGTATCCATGACGGTAAATTCATCAAAAGCGAAGTGATCCTGTGCCAGGACAGACAGACGTTCGCCCGGTCCCATGGAAATAGATCCTCTTGTTGGGTCCAATTGTCCGCTTATCACTTTTAAGAAAGTAGATTTACCGGCTCCGTTAGCACCGATAATACCATAACAGTTGCCCGGCGTAAATTTCAGATTCACATCTTGAAACAAGATTCTTTTGCCGAACTGTACATCCAGATTGTTTACTGTAATCATATATTTAATTGAGTAAGTTTATCAGATATAGTAGAAAACCTAGGCAAAGATACGGAGAATTTACGAAAGTATCCAGTGGGCGGACGGGTTTTCCACCTTTATTTCTTGATGAGCCGGTATCCTCTTCTTACAAATGTGGGTAATCAAAGTTTTCAGGGCTGTTATCAATTCTTTAGTTCACGCCGCGGATTACTTAGTTCACGTCGTGGATTAAGTAGTTCACGCCGTGGTTTACTTAGTTCACGCCGTGAACTAAAGAATATGTCTGCATTTCCGAAAGTTTGAATAAGGAGTTTTGATGTTTATCCGGAGTGTAAAAACAAAGAAACCGGGGCATTTTGTAGAAAATCCGGCTGTGAAGTTTGAAATCCAATCAAAATACCTATATTTGGCCCATTAATTAAAAGGAAAAAAGATTATGACACTTATTATTGTGATTGCGGTTGTAGTATTATTGTTATTCTGGGTAATGTCTTTATACAACCGTCTGGTGAAGTTAAGAAACAATCGGGAGAATGCTTTTGCAGATATTGATGTACAGCTGAAGCAACGGCATGATTTGATTCCGCAGCTGGTAGCAACAGTCAAAGGATATGCAGCTCATGAAAAGGAAACTTTAGACCGGGTCATTGCTGCCCGTAATGGTGCTGTCGTAGCCAAGTCGATCGACGACAAGATTCAGGCAGAGAATATGCTGACTTCAGCCTTGTCGGGTTTGAAAGTGACATTGGAAGCTTATCCGGATCTGAAAGCCAACCAGAACTTTATCCAGTTGCAGGAAGAAATTTCAGACTTGGAAAATAAACTGGCTTCGGTACGTCGTTATTTCAATTCTGCTACCCGTGAATTGAATAATGCCGTCGAGACATTCCCGTCGAACCTGATTGCCGGTATGTTTGGTTTCCATAAAGAAATGATGTTTGATCTGGGTGAACAGCGTGCTACGTTGGAAGAAGCTCCGAAAATTAGTTTTTAACGTATGGAATATGTCGGAATTCAGACACAGCAGAGCAGAAACAACGTGCGGTCGTTGTTTCTGCTCTGTTTGTTTCCCTGCCTGGTGGTTGGGTTGACTTATTTGTTTTGTTTCCTTTTGCATTATATTTCGATGCCGGATGACCAGACGGATATGTCGCTGGTCATACTTTATAGTAATGATATGTTCCTGCATATTGTTCCGTATGTCATCGGAGGTGTACTGATTTGGTTCTTGATTGCCTATTTTGCCAATACAAGTATCATTCGTTCTGCTACGGGTGCGGTTCCGCTGGAACGTAAGGATAACAAGCGGGTATATAACCTGGTGGAAAACCTTTGTATGAGTCAAGGTATGAAGATGCCTAAGATCAATGTGATAGACGATGATTCGTTGAATGCATTCGCCAGTGGAATTGACGAACGGACTTATACCGTGACGCTTTCGAAAGGTATTATCGACAAGTTGAATGATGAAGAACTGGAAGGCGTTATAGCGCACGAACTGACGCATATTCGGAACCATGATGTCCGATTGCTGATTGTTTCGATTGTGTTTGTCGGAATCTTTGCGATGATAGCTCAAATCTGTATGCGTTGGGTGTATTATTCATCATGGGCTCCGCGTCGGCGTGACGAGAAAGGAAACGGGGCAATTGTCATTATGTTGTTGGCATTGCTGGTAGCTGCAATCGGTTACTTCTTTGCTACTTTGATGCGGTTTGCCATTTCCCGCAAACGAGAATATCTGGCCGATGCCGGAGCAGCCGAGATGACACGGAATCCGTTGGCGTTGGCAAGTGCTTTACGGAAGATTTCGGTAGATCCGGATATCGAAGCCGTAGATCGGGCAGATGTTGCCCAGTTGTTTATCCAGCATCCGGGCAAACAGGCGATGGGCTTTCTGGATAGTCTGAATGGTCTGTTTGCAACGCATCCGCCCATTGAAAAGCGGATTCAGATACTCGAGCAGTTTTGAGTAAGCTGATCTAGGAAATTATAAGAGTATAGTGCCATGAATAAATTATGTATGTTGTTGACCTTCTGCTTGTGGTGTGTCTTGTCGTATGCCGGACAGGCTGATCCTCAAGTAAAAGGCCGTTTGATCGATGCGGAAAGTGGAGCCGCGATTGATTTTGCAGATGTGTTTTTGTTCAGAACCGGCGAAACTCAGCCGGTTAAACAGACCTTTCCCGACAAGAGCGGGGTATTTGGTTTTACGGATGTTTCAGACGGGAATTATACGCTGATGGTTCGTCTGGTGGGATATGATATTTATGCCAGCCAGCCTTTGCAGATTACTGCCCAGGCACGAATCAATTTAGGCGAAGTGCGGTTAAAACCTCTGGAAACGGGTTTGGCGGAAGTCGAAGTCGTGGCTGAGAAACGTCAGTTAGTGTATAAACTGGATAAGAAAGTGGTTGAAGCTTCTTCCAATATGATGGGAAGTGGCGGTTCGGCTGTTGACATTTTGGAGAATACACCTTCTATTCGGGTCGATGCCGAAGGCGAAGTTACCTTCCGGGGTAGTTCGGGCTTTTTGGTTTATATAGATGGAAAGCCCAGTATCTTTACCGGAACGCAGGCTTTGGAACAGGTTCCGGCCGGACAGATTGAGAATATAGAGATTATTACAACGCCTTCGGCCAAACATGATACCGAGGGTGATGTTGGTATCATTAATATCATTACCAAGAAACATTTCTTGAAAGGGTTGAGTGGTATGGTGAATTTGTCGGGAAGTACCTGGCTGACACGTCGGGGTGATTTCTTGCTGAACCAACAGAATAATCGTTCTCATTGGTTTATAGGAGGGCAATGGTCGGATAAATTGACAAGGAGTCATTCGGAAAAGCAATCTACTACATTGTATGGAGCCGATAGCTTTTCTTGGGATGCGGATGGATCGAGTGTCGGGAACAGATTCAATCATTCCCTGAAAGCTGGCTGGGGATTGGATTTGGATAAGACGGACCTGGAGATTACGGTAGAAGGCGGACATGGCGGACGAACCCATGATGAAGATATGGATTATCGGGAAACTCTGCTTGTGTCGGGACAGTCTCCTGTATCAGCTCAATATAAGAATAGGAACGAATTTGAGAATTCGGAAGACTTTGGGCAAGGAACGATTCAGTTAGGACATCGTTTTAACGAAGAAGGCCATCAGTTGGAAGCATTGTTTTATTATAAATACGGTGGAAATTCCTTGGAATATTCATTGAATGAGCTGAATGATATGCAGGGAAATCGTCAGGATGGAATGTGTTACTACGAATCAGAGTATAGAAAAACACTGCGTGGAAACTTGGATTATACTTTACCATTGTTTGGAAAAGCTAAGTTGGAAGCCGGTTATCAGTATAGTTCTTACTTGGAAGATGGAGATTATGAGATGGCTTGGTGGAATCCGAGTACCGGGCAGTTGGAAAAACAACCGGAAGCCTATAATACGTTTTACTTTAGGGAAGCATTGAATTCTGTATATGCTATATTATCAGGATCATGGAAACAAATGGAAGCTCAGGTTGGTCTGCGTGGAGAACATACATATACACGCCTGACATCTTCTATTCCGGATGCCAGCCGGACAAATAAACGTTTTGAAGTTTTTCCTTCTGTCCATGTAGGGTATAATTTGCCTCATGAACAACGGCTTCAAGTGGCTTATTCATACCGGACAACCCGTCCTCAGCTTTGGTTTATGGAACCTTATATTACGTATAATGATTTTTATTCGGCAGTTATAGGTAATCCTGATATCCGTCCGGAATATATTAACTCTTTTGAAATGAACTACCGGAAAGCTTTTGGCGAGAACCAGGTATCGGCTACTTTGTTTCATCGTTCCCGTAAAGATAAAATAGAGCGCTTGCGCGTTCCTTATACCGAAGGAGTTACGCTTGATTCGATGGCCAATGTGGGACGAGACTATTCAACTGGTCTTGAGTTGAGTGTATCATTGCATCCGGTTCGTTGGTGGAATACAACGGTGAATGGAAATGTATATCATTATCTGGTGAAGAATGAATTGTCGGCCGGAGGGAAAAAAGAATCGAGTACGAACTATGATATCCTTTGGAACAACTTGTTTACATTAGGAAAATATACCCGGTTACAATTGGACGGTAGTTTTGTAGGACCTTCGGTAACGACTCAGGGACGAACTGATTCGTATTGGTATGCCAATGTGGCTGTCCGGCATCAGTTGTTTGATCGGAGACTGACGGCCACGTTGGCTTTTAAAGATATTTTCCGTTCGGCCTATTATGTGAATGATATCCAGACGTCTGATTTGCGTTTACTTACAAAAATCAGACCCCGATATCCTCAAATCCTGTTAACCATCAGTTATACATTCAATAGTTTCAAGTCGAAGGCTTCGCAGGAAAAAGAGGATAGAAATGAATTGTTTGAAGGGGCGCGAAACTGACATTCTGGAAATAAATCAAGGGCTAAGCAAATGGTTTCGTGATTAAATGCTTACCTTTGCACATCAGATTTGAAGAATAGAATATGCAAACGACAGGTATTACATTTCCTGCGGAATGGTATCCGCAGAGTGCGGTACAACTGACTTGGCCGCATGAAGATACAGATTGGGCTCCGATTCTGGATGAAGTGACGGCTTGCTTTGTTGAGATTGCCCGAGAAATCATGAAGCGTGAGAAACTGCTGATTGTATGTCAGAGTGAAGAAGACGTGCGGAATCAATTAGGTGAAATAGATGAAGAGCGCGTTCGTTTTGTAGAGATGCCGACGAATGATACATGGGCAAGAGATCATGGAGGAATTTCTGTGTTCGATACGTTCGGACCGACAGTATATGATTTCGTCTTTAACGGTTGGGGAATGAAATTCCCGGCAGGAAAAGATAACCAGATAACCCGGAATTTATTTCATGAAGGTATTTTTGCCGATCGGATTCAACCAGCCAACATGGCTCCGTTCGTATTGGAAGGTGGCAGTATCGAATCGGATGGACAAGGAACCTTGATGACAACCGCCGAATGTTTATTGTCGTTGAACCGGAATGAATACATGCAGCGGGAAGAAATAGAAAATCATCTGAAAGACATTTTCGGACTTTCCCGTATATTGTGGATAGAGAATGGATTTCTGGTGGGCGATGATACCGACAGTCATGTGGATACATTGGCCCGTTTCTGCAAGGAAGATACGATTGCGTATGTTCAGTGTACAGATGAATCTGATGTACATTATGATGAATTGCAAGCCATGGAGGAAGAAATCAAAGCTTTTCGTCAACTTAACGGTGAACCCTATAAACTGATAGCGCTGCCGATGGCAGATGAGGTTATTTGGGAAGGCGAACGCTTGCCGGCAACGTATGCCAACTTCCTGATCATAAACGGAGCGGTATTGCTTCCATTCTACAATTCGCCGAAGGATGAAATTGCACGTAAAGCTTTGCAAGAAGCTTTCCCCGATCGGGAAATTGTAGGAATCAATTGTTTGTCGTTAATTAAGCAACACGGATCGTTGCATTGCGTAACCATGCAGTATCCGGAAGGTTTTATTGAATAAAAAGAATATGAAGGTAGGATTAGTACAACAAAAGAATACGGCAGATATTCCGGCTAATATTCAGAAATTGCAGGATAATATCCGGAAAGCGGCTGCCATGGGTGCCGAATTAGTCGTGTTGCAGGAATTGCATAACGGACTTTATTTCTGTCAAACGGAAAATACAGAAATATTCAATCAGGCAGAACCGATACCGGGTCCTTCAACAGAAACATTCGGAAAACTGGCAAAAGAATTAGGAATAGTTTTGGTTTTGTCGTTGTTCGAACGTCGTGCTCCGGGTTTGTATCATAATACGGCTGTTGTGTTGGAGAAGGACGGAAGCATTGCAGGGAAATATCGGAAGATGCATATTCCGGATGATCCGGCTTATTACGAGAAATTCTATTTTACGCCGGGTGATTTAGGTTTTGAGCCAATTGATACATCCGTAGGTAGATTGGGCGTTTTGGTTTGTTGGGATCAATGGTATCCTGAAGCTGCCCGACTGATGGCCATGCGTGGTGCTGAAATGTTGATTTATCCGACAGCAATTGGTTGGGAGAGCACAGATACGGAGGAAGAGAAGAAGAGACAGCTGAATGCCTGGATTACCGTACAACGTGGTCATGCAGTAGCGAACGGACTTCCGGTTATTACCGTAAACCGGACGGGGCATGAACCGGATCCTTCCGGACAAACCAATGGAATTCAGTTCTGGGGAAACAGCTTCGTTGCCGGACCACAGGGTGAATTATTGGCAGAATTTACGAATGAACAGGAGGAAGTACGTGTTGTAGAGGTGGATAAAAGCCGAAGTGAAAATGTACGTCGTTGGTGGCCTTTCTTCCGGGATCGTCGGATTGATGCTTTCGATGGACTGACAAAGCGCTTTTTGGTTAAGTAAATACCTCGAGAGAAAGAATATCCTTTCTTTTTATAGAAACGAATAGTGGCGGAATAGACAATGGATATTGTTTGTTCCGTCGTTTTTATAAGCTTGTCTTAATTTATCTGTGCTACTTTTCTGAAAGATTATTTGTAAATGAGTTTGTAGCATAAGAAATAAGCATTATATTTGTGCCGTTAGTCCTCGCCAAGCCTCTTAGCAATGCTCAAATAGGTGAGGCTTTTTCTTATAAAGAACTATGGAAATTTTTACGAAAAGATATTCTTCTCCAAGAGAACTTGTACAGCGTCTTAAATCAAGAGGGCTGGTAATTGATAATGAGCAACGTGCTGAAGCATATATAATCAATATCGGATATTATAGATTGAGTGCATATATGTATCCGTATTTGTCAATGCCCAAGACAAATCACATTTTCAAAAAAGAAGTTTCGTTTGATAATATATTAGATTTATATCGCTTTGATAAAAAATTAAGAGTACTGCTGTTCAATGAAATTGAGAAGATTGAAATAGCATTTAAAGAAGCTGTAGCTAATATAACTTCGCAAATGACAGGTGATATCTTTTGGATGACAAATTCGAAGTATTTTAAAAGTCAAATTGTTTACAGTAAAACTTATTTTCTTATAGAGGCAGAATACAATAAGTCTACTGAAGATTTTATCAAACATTTCAAATGTAAATACTTAGATCCTTTTGCCCCAGCTTGGATGTTGTCTGAAATAATTCCATTTGGTATAACTATTCAATTATATAGGAATCTTATGGATCAGCGCATTAGAAAGCAGATCTCTAAAAGGTTTTATTTACAACCGCAGGCTTTAGAGTCTTGGATGACAACAATTGCACTTACACGAAATGCCTGTTGTCATCATTCCCGTGTATGGAACAAGGTTAACTCTATAATTCCTGCTGATGCCAAAAAGATGATACGCCCTTGGATTACTATGCCAGTTGCTAAGAATAGAATTTATTTTAATATCTGCATGATTAAATATTTTATGAATATAATATCTCCTAACAATGACTTAAAAGCTAAATTGAATAATTTATTCGTTAGGTTTCCTCAGATAGATTTGAAAGCTATGGGCTTTCCTCTTGGTTGGGAAAGAGAACCTTTGTGGGTATAAATATTTGTCTCTTGATATTTATACCCAATGCATCATCTATATGCAACTTATCGTATTTCGTTTGGCTAGCTTTATCCCTCTAACTTCGGCAACTTCAGTACGAAACGGATAAGAGAAACAAATACCCGGCCATACTTTTCCAACTTGATTTGTCCAACACCACGGATAAGATTGAAATCTCCCAATGTGATCGGTTTTTGAGCAACCATGTCTTCGAGTGAATCATCCGTAAAGATATGGTAAGCCGGACGCGATTCTCGGTCGGCCAGTTGTTTGCGAAGTTGTTTTAATGCATCCCATAGAATTTCATCCACAGACTCCGACTCGATTGGACGGATTGGCTGAGCTTTGAATCCTTTTTTCTCAGAACCAGTCTTCGCTTTCTTTTTCTCAGGCTCCGGTGGAATATATTGGGCTAGCTGGGCCGTAGCCTTTCCATACAACACCTTTGTGCCAAGAGTTGTAACCTTCAATCGGTTGGCATGGGCATAATCAATTTCCAGAAAACCTAACTGAATCATCTGATAGATGTATTCTTTCCATTCCATATACGAAAGGTCCCGACCGGCTCCGTACGTCTTAATATGGTGGAACCCTTTTTCTGTCAGTTCTGTTCGGGCTGCTCCACGCAGGATATGAATCAGCATTTCAACTCCGATTTGCTGATTGGTACGTACTACGGCACTGAGCGCTTTTTGCACTAAAATACTTCCATCGAAACGTAGAGGTGGGTTTTTGCATACGTCGCAGTTCCCACAATCTTTTTCCACCTCTTCTCCAAAATAACTGAGCAGGATTCGACGACGGCAGACATCTGTTTCGCAATACCGCTGCATTCGGTTGAGCTTCTCCAGATTAACTTCTACTTGTCCGCTTTCTTCCGCAAATTGGCGGAGGACAATTAAATCGCTCATAGAATAGAACAACAACGTATCACTCTTGGCTCCATCTCGTCCGGCACGGCCAATTTCCTGATAATAGTTCTCAATGCTTCCCGGCATATTGAAATGGATTACCCAGCGGATATTGCTTTTATCAATACCCATTCCGAAGGCTACCGTTGCACAGACAACATCTACCCGGTCGTGGATGAAATCATTCTGAGCCTGTTCCCTTTTTTGTGGAGATAATCCCGCATGATAAGCGGTTGCCTTGATTTGGAACAACGACAGTTCTTCTACCAGCATCTCTGTGTCACTCCGCTTCATGCAGTAGATAATCCCACATTGGTCACGATGTTGGCGTATAAAGTGGACAATAGATTTGATCTTCTCTTTCTTGTTCAATCCTCGGCGGACCGTCAGCGATAGATTCGGCCGGTCGAAAGACGAAATAAATACTTGAGGATTATTGAGTCTGAGTTGCTCGATAATATCTGTTCGGGTCACTTTGTCGGCGGTAGCAGTCAACGCAATGACCGGAACGTTGGGAAAACGTTCTTTCAGAATAGCCAGTTGCGTATATTCCGGACGGAAATCATGTCCCCAGTGTGATACACAATGAGCCTCGTCAATGGCTATCAACGATATATCCAGGCGAGGCAAGAACCAGTCGGCTTCAGCCTTTACCCGTTCGGGTGAGATATAAAGTAACTTGATCTTCCCTTGGATACAAAGTTGTTTGACTTGCTGCTGCTCGCTGTCACTCATCATACTATTTAATGATGCTGCCGGAATACCATTCGCTATCAATCCCTCCACCTGATCTTTCATCAGGGCAATCAGCGGAGAGATGACTAATGTAATACCCGGCAGGTAAATAGCAGGCAGCTGATAGCAAATTGATTTACCACCGCCCGTAGGCATTAATACCAACGCATCTTTCTTTTGCAAGATATGTTGGATGATTTCGGCCTGTAACGGGCGAAATTCGGAATATCCGAAAAACTTCTTGAGCAATTGCTGTAATTCTTTCATACAGGTTTCTTGTTTTTATAATGATTGGTTATCATGGCAGGAAAGATTTAATTCTTTCTTTCCAGCTCACGCAGATTCTCCATCTTCTTCCGTTGCATAAATTCGTAAATACCTTCCAAATGTTCTGTTACGCGTTGATGGCCGAATTCATAGACTTTCGTTACCAGACCATCTAGGAAGTCACGGTCGTGTGATACGACAATCAATGTTCCGTCAAAGTCAAGCAACGCCTGTTTCAGAATGTCTTTTGTCTTCATGTCCAAATGATTGGTCGGCTCGTCAAGGATCAGTAAATTGACAGGTTCAAGCAACAGTTTGATCATGGCCAGACGGGTACGTTCACCACCCGACAAAACCTTTACCTTTTTCGCTGAGTTCTCTCCTCCGAACATAAAGGCGCCCAGCAAATCTTTGATCTTATTTCGGATATCTCCTTTGGCCACATCATCAATCGTCTGGAATACCGTCAGGTTTTCATCGAGCAGGGATGCCTGATTTTGGGCAAAATAACCAATCATTACATTATGCCCGATGGTCAGCTTCCCTTCGTGTTCGATTTCCTTCATGATACACTTTACCAAGGTTGATTTACCTTCTCCGTTACGTCCCACGAAAGCAATCTTGTCACCCCGTTCAATGGTCAGGTTGGCATGACGGAAAACAGTCTTGTCGCCGTAGCTCTTAGATACATCCTCAATGATTACCGGATAAGATCCTGAACGGGGTGAAGGTGGGAACTTCAATCGTAAAGCCGATGTATCTTCTTCGTCCACTTCCAGCAGTTCCAGTTTTTCCAGCATCTTCACCCGGCTTTGCACTTGCAGGGTTTTAGAATAAGTTCCTTTGAACCGTTCGATGAACTCTTTCGTTTCGGCAATAAACTTCTGCTGTTCGTCGTAAGCCTTTTGTTGTTGCTCGCGACGTTCTTTCCGCAGTTGCAGGTATTGGGAATAATTTACCTTATAATCATAGATACGTCCCATTGTCACTTCAATGGTACGTGTGGTAATATGATCGACAAAAGCACGGTCGTGACTGATCACAACCACCGCTTGTCCGCTTTCAATCAAAAAGTCTTCCAGCCATTGAATAGATTCGATATCCAGATGGTTCGTAGGCTCGTCGAGCAATAAGACATCCGGCTTTTGAAGCAGTAATTTGGCCAGTTCGATACGCATTCGCCAGCCACCACTGAATTCGCTGGTCTGACGGTTAAAATCTTCCCGCTCAAAGCCCAAACCTAACAACGTCTTTTCAATGTCGGCATCATAATTGATTTCCTCGATCGAATAAAATTTCTCGCTCAAGGCAGAAACCCGTTCGATCAGTTGCATATATTCATCCGATTCATAATCGGTACGGGTTTCGAGTTGATGGTTGATCGCATTAATTTCTGCTTCCATTTCATGCAGATGCGCAAAAGCTTGTGCTGTCTCTTCAAAAACAGTACGTCCGTCTTCTGTCATCAGATGTTGGGGCAAATAGGCAATTACCGTATCTTTCGGTGCAGAAACTTTTCCACGAGTTGGTTCGCGAACACCTGCCAGGATTTTCAGCAAAGTCGATTTGCCGGCTCCGTTTTTTCCCATCAGGGCGATCCGGTCTTTTTCATTAATTACAAAAGATATGTCCTGGAAAAGTGTACTTCCTCCAAATTCAACTGTCAATCCGTCTATAGAAATCATAAATTATTAGATGTATCGTAATGAGTTTGCAAAGATAACGATTAAGAATTAACAATTGAGGGATATGTAGGAAAAGTTAGAAGATTTTGCTCTTGGTCCTTGGGAAAAACAAATATATATGAATGAGGGCTTATTTTCTTTATAGATTTAATTAAATGATTGTTTTATTGGTGTTTATAATCTTTAAAACTTAGTTCGGGATGAACTCTGAAGTGTTTGATGGATTTTCCGTAGCTTCCATCGTCATTTTTTCCGGTAAAAGGATTCAAGCCTGCTTCCAAATCCAGACTCCAATGTCGGGCAAGACGAAATTCCAACCCCAAGTTTGGAGTCACTGTGCCCCAATACAATGCATTGGTCTTAATACCCACGATAGCCCCTTTCTCCTTTTGGAGATCTGTTTGTGCCATGACTGTAAAAGAAATAGCACATAGAAGGCATGTAAATAACAATCGCTTTATCATAACCTTAGTTTTATCTTTGTTTCTGTTTCTAAAATCTTATCAAATAATAATCTTGTTCTTGGTCTTTCTTGTACGTAATACAAAATTCATCAGGGAAAATTCTTGTATCAATAACTATTTTTGATACACCCACAAAAACAATGGAGTATTAGTTTAGCAATCGACATTTAACTCTATAAACTGTTCATTAGCTATCTACTTTACTCTCACTTCATCATAAGTATTATTATTTGTCATTTCACGTTACAAACGTATGACATTTAACTTTATAAAGCAAATTTAAATGTGATTATTTTTTGATTAAAATCAAGTCAGTTCATCCCGAACTACGCTATTGGTTTTGTGAAACATTTCACGGCCATTTCTTGGGATTACATGTACCTTATTTAATTTATAACGTGTCTGACATTAAATGGTTGGGTACCGAGAATGAACGCCATCAGGGATGGGGTACAGGCGCCGGTATCAGCTATGGATACAGCTGGGTTTTAGGTAAGCACTGGAATATTGAGGCCACATTGGGTATAGGCTATTTGTATCTGGAGTCGGATAAATATCCTTGTGCCAATTGTGGAACCAAGATGGAAACCGTCAAGAAACATTATGTAGGCCCTACGCAGGCAGCTGTCAGTGCGATTTATTTATTTTAAAAACGTGTAAGGTATGAAAAAGCTCTATACATTCATCTATATGTTGGGGTGTACGTCTTTCTTGTATGCCCAGAATCCGGAAGAAGGTACTTTTTTAGTAAAGGAAAAGAACGCCGAACGTGTAGGAAATGATTTGGTGATTACCCTGAAGGCCGACATCAGTTCACTGCAACTCTCCCGTAACCAGTCGTTGGTTTGTACACCCTTGGTAGAGAGTGGTGACAGCATCCGGGCGTTAGACCCGATTATTATCAACGGGAAAGTGCGCCACATCTTGTACGAACGCATGGAACGGACTGATAAGAAGGAAGTGGAAATCCGCCGTTATAATAAAAAGGAACAGGCGGTTGACTATCTGGCTCGCACGCCGTATGCCGATTGGATGGAGAAGGCGGATGTCACTCTGGTGATGGACGACTGCGGCTGCGGTTGGAAGGCGTTGAGTGAGAACCGGAGTCCACTCTTCGCATTGAATTTTGCCGAGCCTGTCGTTATCAACCCAATGCTGGTGTATGTGAAACCGGCTCCCGAAGCGGTGAAGGCTCGCCATTTGGACGGTAGTGCTTATCTGGATTTCCCGGTGAACCAGACTGCCATTCATCCGGACTATCGGAACAACCCGGCCGAATTGAAGAAAATCCAGCAGACGGTCGAAGCGGTGAAGAACGATCCGTATGCAACGATTACCAGCTTGTCGATCAAGGGATATGCTTCGCCCGAAGGCACGTACAAAGGGAATGCTTATCTGGCCGAAAATCGCGCCAAGGCTTTGCTGAATTATGTAAAAGACCGCTATGACCTCTCGGGCGTAAAACTGTCGGTCGATTTTGAGCCGGAGGACTGGGAAGGCCTGGAAGCGGCTGTTGAAAAAGGCAACTTGCCGGATAAGGAAGAATTGCTGGCCATTATCCGTGCCGACGAACCGGCGGATTGGGATGCCCGCGAATGGAAACTGAAAGCGTTGAATGGGGGTACTTCTTATAAGGTCTTGTTGCGTGATGTTTATCCATCGTTGCGCCATTCCGACTATCGGGTGGATTACAACATCCGTAAATTCTCGGCAGACGAGGCGAAACAGATCATCCAGTCTGATCCTTCGAAGCTGAGTTTGAACGAGATGTTCCTAGTGGCCGAAACGTATGAGGCTGGCAGCGAGCCGTTCAATGAAGTGTTTGAAGTGGCGGTACGCATGTATCCGAACGATCCGGTTTCTAACCTGAATGCGGCGATCAGTGCGGTGAATACCCGTCAGCTCGACAAGGCAAAACGCTACCTGGCCAAGGCGAACGACTGCCCCGAAAAGCAACTGGCCGAGGCTTCGATCCTGATGTTGGAAGGGAAAACCGACGAAGCCCGCACTTTGCTTGAATCTTTGCAAAACGAGCCGAATCTGAAAGAAGCGGTAGCGAAGAATCTGGAAATGATCCCATAGGATTTATTACCTGGGGATTCAACCTCATGAATGAGAAATTAATTATTAACATCTTAAATAATCTGGTATGAAAAAGAAGTTTTATTTATTAGGTATGCTGGCAGCAGGCTTGACCTTTGCCGGTTGTACGGATGACATCGATGATGCGACTGGGAGTGGAGGAAATACCACTGTTGGAGATGGCTATGTAAAAGTAGCGATTAATTTGCCGACTACTTCGGGAAATTCAACAAGATCTGCTAATGATGATTTTGATGATGGGCTAGTAGCCGAATATCATGTGAATGATGTGATTTTGGCATTGTTCTATGGTGCAGATGAAAGTTTGGCAACGTGTGAATGGGCTACGGATTTGACAACCTCATGGAGTTTGGTGGGTAATACTACCGATAATATCACTACTAAATCGGAGTTTGTTGTGAATGAAGTACCTAAACCTGGTGAAAATGAAAATGTATATGCCTTTGTCATTGTTAATAATTCTGGCTATTTTGATGTATCGGACAATAAATTGACGTATGCTGCAGCAGGTAGTAATTTAACTAATTTTGAAGGAACTTTGAGTGGGCTATTTACAACAGCTACTGACGTTGTTTTGACTAAAATTGCTTCTACATCTAGTGATGGTAATTTCATGATGACGAATGCGCCTATTTCGGATAAAGCGAGTGTTACGAGTGGAACATCATGGGACCCTACTATCTCTACATTGGTTAAAGTTAATGTTTATGACGATCAGCCTACAGCAGAAGATGCGACTCCTACACCGATTTATGTGGAACGTGTGGCTGCAAAAGTACAAGTAACAGTTGATGGAGATGACAATACATTAGATGTATCAGGTGATACTTATAACGGGGCTACAGTAACATTCGATAATTGGACTTTACAAAACACGAATAAGAAGACATACTTGGTTCGTAACGTTGTTGGTTCTGGTGAGAATGCCGCTTGGAAAAATTGGATTACCTATTTTAATACAAGTGTTACAGAAGAGAATCGTTTTGTCGGAGAACAATCTGGTCCGTACCGTACTTATTGGGGTATAGATCCGAACTATACAACCGTAGCAAAGGATAAATTAGATGATAATTTCAATATTATCTCGGGAGCTTCAACAGATGGTTGGTTGGTTCCTACAGGAAGTACAAGCCAATCGATTCCAGTTGCCTATTGTGCCGAAAATACAACTGAAGCAGCTGCTATGGCACACAATCAATTGACAGGAGTATTGCTGAAAGCAACATTTAAACCTTCTGGTGCAGATGAAGGATCTAATTTCTTCACATGTAATGACATTTCTACTATTTATACGGAAGATGATATGATTGCTGCCATTGAATATATTTTAGCTACAGGTGGTGAAAATATTAAATTGGGAGAAGGTGAAAGTATCCAAATTAAGGATGGTGCGGAAGCGGCAACAATCAATGACAGTAATGGTCTGAAGGGTGTGTTTGAAGTTAGAACATCTAGTTCACCAAAAGATTTGACAGACGATCAAGCCTCTGCTATTCTGAAAAAGTATACAACAATAAAGTTCTACAAAGGTGGTGTAACATATTATTACACGTCTTTGATTAAGCATTTTGGTGATACCTATACTCCGGCTAGTAATATTAACCAAGCAAAAGATTATACAGATGAAAATCATCTAGGTCGTTACGGTGTAGTACGCAATAACTGGTATGAATTGAATATTAAATCGGTGAGTGGTCCGGGTGAACCGGAAATTCCGGAAATTCCAGAGGAACCGGCAGATAAAGAACATAGCTACATTAACACAGAAATCAACATCCTCTCTTGGGCAAAGCGCCTGCAAGATGTTGATTTATAACATCGAATTTATCCCTATCATCATCGGGTTTAAACCCGACGCAATGGATGGGAAACTCATTAACCCTTATCTCCTTGGCCGGAGGTAAGGGAACAAGAGCCTCGGCAACAGAGGCAAAGCGATCTTTTATAGGATGGATTGTTGTTGTTGCGTCGGGTTTAAACCCGACGTTAATGATGGTTTGGAGATATGGAAATGATGTGATATATTTGCATAGTTGTAAATCCCAAAATCTTATAGCTATGTCATTTATCTGCATCAAAGTCCATTGTGTATGGGCTACCAAGTACAGGGAGCCATTGCTCCAAGACCCTTCCCTTCGGAAAGCCTTGTTCATCCATATTTACAAGAATGCGCACGAGAAAGGAATCTATCTCGATACGATTGGAGGATGGATAGACCATGTTCATTGCCTGATCTCCCTGCGAGCTACCCAAAGCATTGCCCAAGTAATGCAACAGCTCAAAGGAGAATCTGCCCATTGGTATAATTCATTAGATCGGGGTTTAAACCCCGATCTGAAATGGCAAACAGAATATTTCGCACAATCGGTAGGAAATGACAGATTGGAAATTGTGCGCAGATATATCCGAAACCAAGAATCTCACCATGAACATCGGGGAAAAGGATGGGAAGATTGGGAATTAATGAATCTGTCAGATTGAAATCCAAAGAATCCCAGATTTCAATCCGAAGAAAAAAGATAAGCTCCAGGTTTTAACCCGGAGAAAAAAATGAGGGTTTCAATCCAGAGAAAAAAGAGGATAACAAGCTCCGGGTTTTAACCCGGAGAAAAAATAGATATAAATTATGAATAGGAGTTGGTTTAGTTTATTGAAAATGGTTGTGTTGGCCTTCGGTTTGACGGCCTGCGAATACATCCATGAAGATCTGGAGCCTTGCCCCATGGGGTTGGACCTGACCTTCCGGTATGATTATAACTTGCAGCGGGCGGATATGTTTTCCGACCATGTGGGTGGAGTGACGGTATATCTGTTCGACGAAAACGGTAATTACCTGATGCAACAGTCGGAGAGCAATACGGCAGCCGATGCCCCGCTGAAGGCAAAAGATTATACCATGCACTTCGACTTACAGCCGGGACGTTATCAGTATCTGGTGCTGGCGCTCCAGAAAGACTACGACGAGGTAATGGCTGCCGACGGAGCCAAGTTCCGCCGCCAGGAACCCGCTGCCGACGGGAAGATGGAAGACCTTACAATAGCACTCGACCACGAAGTAGCCGGGAATACGCATATCGTTCCTCATGGCAATCTGCCGTTGGATACCCTTTGGCACGGGATGCAGACAACACCGGTAGAAGTCGTTTTAGACAAGATTACCCGCGATACGGTTTCGCTGGTGCGTAACACCAAGCAGATTCATGTGGCTTTGCGCGAGATCGACGAACCGCAGTCGATCGACATCGCGGAGTATGATTTGCGCATCATCGACCACAACCACCGTTTGCTGTGGGACAACTCGGTGGACGAGAGCAAAGAACTGACCTATACGCCGTATGCTACTTGGAATACTTCAGACAAAGATATGGAAAGGCAAATAGGCGATCCGGGAGTGATAGCCCATGCCGATTTTATGACGTCGCGCCTGTTGTACCACGACCGGGCCGACGAGGATGCCATCCTCTCGATCACCAACAAGGAAACCGGTGTGGAGGTGGTGCGTGTCAACCTGCCCGATATGTTGAGTCGCCTGCGTACTTCGGCCGAGATTTACCGCTATACGCCGCAGGAATTCTTGGACCGTGGCTACGACTACCAGCTGACGTTCTTCCTCAAAGGCGATACGTGGGAATATGTGAATGTTGAGATCAGCGTCTTGAGTTGGGCGAAACGGATACAGTACGAACATCTTGAGATTTAAATAGGAGAGGTGCAACATGAGAATATATGCGAAAATATATAGTATCATCGCCGTAGCTTTGGGTGCATTCAATGCCTGTTCGTTGATTCACGACGATCCGGAGGATTGCCAGCTCTATACGCCCGAAGGTGTACCCTATGCCTATGTGGCTGTGGCATTCAACACGGGGATGAATACCTCTACCCGCTCCAATCCAACCGGCGGGGAAAATGGTGATGATCTGGAACCCGGACAATCGAATGAAAATCAGGTGAACGATATTACCCTGTTCTTCTATGAAACATCGGAAACGTCGGGTTTAAACCCGACGCAACAGAATCCGGGGGTGAATATGGATCCTACAACACCGATCGTTGCTCGGCATCATTTTAAAAACGGAGAATTTACTTATAATGGAGGAACCAATGCTCAGACCAATCCTGTAGAAGTAACGCAGCTACTTGTCAATCACTCCTATCATGTGCTGGCGGTGGTGAATGGTGGGGAAAGTTTTGGTGTAAATGTTGCGACGCTGGGAGAGTTGCAGCAAAAGACTGTCACATCTATTTATTCTCAAGATAATGGTTATTCCAATTTCCTCATGGCTTCGGCAGATGATGAAAATTATCCGTTGGAGATTTATCCCAGCAATAGCGAAACCAATCCGGCACATACCGTTATTGATGTGGAACGTGTTTCGGCAAGGGTGGATTATCGGGCACAAGGTTCGGGACAGGAGGATGGTGTATATGAAGTATCATCTGCACCGGGTTTAAACCCGGTGGAAGGAAAGGCCAAAATCACCGGTGCCATGCTGATGAATGTCTTGAACGAGAAAGCTGATAGCTGGCTGTTGAAGCGGGTGGCAGATAGTTGGGAAAACCCTGTGGTGGAATATTTAGGCATGGAAGAAGCTGATGCGAATGGAGCGGCCTCCAACTATGTCATTGATGCGATATCGTCAAAGACAAAAGATGATTTTGTTACAGCAACCTATTTCAAGAATTTCAGTTACGAAAACTTGGCATGGGAAAGCCAATTCAAAGATCCATTCTTCACATTAGAGGATGGGTATAACTGCATTGGTTACCCGAAAGAGAATGTCAATCAGCAAGGCGATAAGGGGTTGACCACCGGCGTGGTGTTCCGGGCGCAATATACACCGGATGGTATGACAGAAGGGCAGACATTCTTTGAATGGGACGGAACTGTATATTCTTCGTTGGAAGCCATGATGGAAGCTAAGTTTGCAAATAGCTGGGAGATTATTAAGGATGAATGGAATGATATTCAAACTTGGGAAAATTTGCGTGCGAATATTATTTCTAAGCTGGCAGACGATCCGGTAGGATACAAGGCTTATCTGCGGGAAGTTTCCGGTAATAAATCAGGGGACATTGCAGATGTATCCACATTGCGTTGGGCTTCTTATCTGAAGACGGAGTGCTATTATATCAATGACAACGGTACGGTAACCGTTGACGCCGCCGGTGTGGATGCTGGCACAACCCGCCGTATCTTCCACGACCTAAGCGGACTGGCGACTTATAAAGACGGTATTTGTTACTACACCTATTGGATCAAGCATGCTAACGACCAGAATGAGGATAATAATTTGGTGGGATCGAAAGACAAGACCGGTGGTGTGATGGAATATGCCATCGTGCGTAACAATGTCTATAAACTGAATGTTACTAGTATCTCTGGTCCAGGTGGAGATATTCCGGGCGACCGCAATGTGAATGTCAATGTTCTGGTGGAAGATTGGCTGATGGATCCGGGCGAGGACATCGACTTGGAACCTAAATCGGAAGATGAACAGAAGTAAGGAGGACGGGTTATGAAGAAGTGTATGATATATATGTGTGGTTTGTTGCTCGTGTTGTTGGGCGGCTTACCCGCTTGTACGAAAGAGATCGGTGGTGATGATTCAGAAATCGTTACTCCGCCGGATATAGACGAAAACACCGAATTGGAAGCCGTGACTATCCGTATCGGGGCGGCAGAAACCGCAGAAACGAAGGCGATGCACGGTGATGAGAATGCGGTGGAAGGGGAATTTATCCATTCTTTACATCTCTTTATTGTGGGACATGATACGGAAAATAACGTGGATACGATTGCCAAGCATATCACGGTAACGCCGGAATTTGGAGATTTGACAGACGAGCAAAAGGCAGAAGCCGCGATCGGCAATCTGCCTCAGTATTCAACGACGATCGATATTATGCCGGGTACTTATACATTCTATGCTTTTGCCAATATGGAGAATGCAACAACTTCGGATAATGAAAATATGGAAACCAAACTATCTGCCTTAGCTGAAGGTGGTATATGGACGGACCTTTCGTCTGTCGTTATTGATAACCCGGCAGCAAATGTGGATATAGCAAACAAAAAATACATTCCTATGAGTGTGTCGCAAACATTCGATTTGTCGGCAGACGGGCAGCGGGTAAGTCTTTCGCTGGTGCGTTTGGTGGCGAAGGTACGGGCTACGTTGACGAACAAGCAAGGAAAGGATGTTGAGGTTTCAGCGTTATCAATGAGTGGATTGGCTTCTTCCGTACCGTTATTCAAACAAGCATCTCCGAACAATCCGGCTGGAGATAATCCTTGGACCTACGAACAAACGTTTACACCTTCCGTGATGATAACAAATGATGGTGTGCATACGTTTGCTGATTTTTATGTGAATGAGACGACTGGCGGGGGCATGAATCTTTTATTGACAATCGATAATGTGGAATATCAGGGTTTGTTGACAACGCAGTTTTTGGAGCGCAACCACGTGTTGCCGGTGGCTTTGAATTTGTCGAATCAAAATTTAGTATTGGACATCACGGCGCAGGTTGCACCCATTGGTGGTTATCCGGTGGAAGTGGTATTGGGTGATCCTTCGTTGACCGAGAATTATGCGATTACTTTGCCCGAAGGGTGTACCTTCTCTATCGAGGGCGCTTTTCAGCCACAGGCAGGAGAGCCTATTAACATAACGAAATGGTTATGGACCTTACCGGAGGAGAATACAGTAGTTGGATTGTTGGATCCGACAGGAGAGGCGATCCCGTTGGAGGGCTATGTCACTGCCTTACCCGGACAGACCGCCACTCTGAATTTCACCGTAATCCAGCCGAACCGTTTGACGGGCACCCTCACTATCACCACAAAAGAGGTGGGTGATGCGCCATGGAAAGGAAACACCCGTTCCCTCACCCAATGGGGCGAAGCGCCACGCTGGTACGAGGCAGTCAGGTTGGTAAAACGCCCCTCAGCTCCGGGTTTTAACCCGGAGCCCTAGGTTTTAATCCGGAGCCCCGGGTTTTAACCATCAGCTCCGGGTTTCAACCCGGAATTTTTGGCGTGTTGCGAGGTCGCTTCAAGGAAAAAACAAGCGTTTTTGGGCATTGCGGGGTCGCTTCGAGGGAAAAACATACGATTTTTAACAAAATCGCCCTCGATTTGGCCTAAAAACATACGTTTTTTAGCAAATGCGGGCGTCGCCACGTGAAAAACGTGCGCTTTTTAACAAATGCGGGGTCGCAACAGGCAAAATGCGCCTGTTTTTTATCTGAAGCGAGGTCGCAACAGCCCGATGACGATGGAAAGAAGGCTAATGAACGAAGAAAACGGAATAATAAAAACAAAAAAATAGGAGGATAACAAAATGAGAAAAAATTATATCCGGGTTGAAGAGATCAGTTTGACACGTTTGAGCCATGCCGAGTTTATCAACTTCATGCAGCGCCTGCGGGCCTTGCTGCCGATTGAGAAAGACGAGGAAAGCCGTGACGCCGCTCCTGCATTGGCCATCACTGCCGATCAGGTGGCTGAATTGGACGGCTATTTGCAGACGATGAGCGACTTGACCCGCGAATCGCAGGTGAAGGCCGAGACGAAACCCAAGAAGGAAATCGACCGTCTGCGCGACAGCCTGATAGCCTACATCATCGAACAGGTTTCGCGCTCTCGCTCCCTGCCTCTGGAAGAGGAGAGCAAGGCTGCCGAGCAACTCTACATCGTGGTGAAACCGTATTATGGCGTCGGCAAATTGCCATACAACCAGGAGACGGAAGTGATCAAAGGCTTCCTGATGGATATGAACAAGACGGAAAATGCGGCGGCGGTGACTACGTTGGGACTTGAGAAGTATCTGGACCAGTTGCAATCGTACAACAACCAGTTTGAGGCGTTGGTGCAAGGGGCAGACGTGAAAAAGTCCAGTACCTATTTCAATGAGAAGATGCGCGACGTGCGGGTACAGGTGGGCGAATTGTATCGTGAGATAACGGACTTCGCCTTTGCGTCTAACCTGTTGAATGAATCGGAAGAATCGCTCTACTTCATGGCGGGACTGAACAGTCTGATCCTCGATGTCGAGGCTGCCTATAATCGTCGCGGTTCGAACACCTCGAAAGAGGAACAGCCAACAACGGATGAAACACCCGGTGGCAACACCTCAGGCGAAGGCGGTGATTCCGGCCTCGAGTTCGTGCCGGTGGATAAAAATTGACAATTGACAATTGATAATTGGGAACCCCATCGCCCTTCGGGCACTTCCCCTACGACAGGGGAAGTTTTTAAATAGGGATATATTCTTGGGAAAGCTCTCTTGCCGTAGGGGAAGTTTTCAAAGGGATATAAACCAAGGAAATTTTTAAATGAAATAATTACTATATTCTTTAGAAGAAGGTGTGTCAAAACACAAAAAATGAAACACGGAGACACAAAGACACTGAGAATATTTATTGAATATGAATAAAATAAAGAACTCTGTATCTCTGTGGCTCTGTGTTTAAATCGATTTCGACACAGCCTCGCCCGAAGGGCTAGCGAAGAGTAAGAAACTCCGGGCTGCATCCCGGGGAGAAAGGAAAATGATATGAGAATAAAGAATGTATATAAGAGAACAGCCGCCCTCATCTTCCTGATGGTGGCTGCCTTGTGGCCTGCCGCGGAGGCTTGGGGGCAGAAGACGGGGAATTGGTATACTAATACTTATCAAAATCAGACGATCCAACACAAACTATCGACTAAATGGCACAAGCTGAGAAGTGGTTTAAATTTTATAGATACCTTTGATGATGAGACAGAATATTTTACTTCCGGTGATGGTTCGACTCGAATACAACCTTCTCACATTTATGTAGATACACTGTACGTAAAGAAAGGATCGTCGGTCTCGTTGTGGTTGCCAACTATTTCGTCCAGCCAAGGGCAGAATAGCGCGCAGAAATACCAGCGTTGGTATAATTACCTGACGGAGGGGACGTTCGCTACGGGATTAACTAGTAACCGGCGGGTGAATGATATTTTAACTCCAAAGTCAGGGACAGTCTATCGTTTCCAGAATGGATACGTAGGTGGAGCCAGTCTGATTGGTAACAGTTCGATCACCTATGGTGCGGATTTTTATTATCCAGAGGATAATGAATATCCTTCGATATCGAATGGGAATGCCGGAAACGATTATTATGTGGTAGGTTGTGACATTTCCGGTTATACAGACTTCACGGATAATTTTAGTTCCGGCCAAGGGGGAAGTTTTAGTAATAGTTATATGGAACCGACCCTTTCCCTGCGCGTTCTTTATTATATTGTCGGGATAGATGATACGTGGGGAAATAATACTTACTTGAATCAATACGAACGTTTGAATACGTCCGACTATCAAAGTGGTGGTGATAAGTACTTGGAGGAATATGAGATCACCTTCCCGTGTGACCATGTCAGCGACCATACGGACGAGATGGTGGCGATCGCCCGTAATGCGGAGTTTTACCGGGTTCCGGGAGATTGGAACGGTACTTTGTCAGTGGAAATCGATGAGAATTCGGCCGGTATTCAATTAGTGAACGATGAATTAACAGATAATCGTATTATCTCCTTCAGAAAAGCCGGAGTTGGGGCAAATACTCCGTGGAGCGTATCCGATGGGACGACAGCGACGATCCTGGTGAAGAAAGCGGTCAATGGAACTACCTACAACATCGCCCGCTTCAAGTTGACCTTCAAGAAAAATACCCGCTTGCTGACGCAGCATCAGATCGACCGGCTGGATAAGCATCGGGTAGGAACCGCTACCATTCAGGGTGAAGATTGGTTCCAAGACGCATATCTCTACCGTACTCCGGAATATTTGGAAGAGAACTACATCGAATTGACTTCCCGTACCTTTGATTATGATCCGGAGGTGGCAGATGATTATGGGCAATCAGCGTATTATCCTTATCCGTTGAGTTGGGATTATAGTTCGTATGCCTTTTTTGATGGCTCGACTACTGCTGATTTCGATGGCTCGACTGATAATAATGGTAACTTTAATAATCAGCCTTTCACCGAATGGGGTAGTTACGCCATCGTGAACGATTATATGGGATACGGTGATAAAGTAAACAATAAAGTGAAGGCACCTACTGAACCCTCATTAGGTGGACGAAATGGCGAAGGTTATTTTCTGTATGTGGATGCCTCGGATCGTCCCGGAGAGCTGGTCTCTTTGCCATTTACTGAGAATTTGTGTCCTGGTAGTGAATTGTTGGTCAGCGCATGGGTAAAAAGTGCGGAAGCTGCAGGCAATGACGATGCGGCTATGTTGTTTACGATTTATGGGATAGATGAGAAAGGGAATCGTACACCGATTTATCGTCAGTCAAGCAGCCAAATCAAAACAACAACGAAACTTACAACGAAAAGTGGGTCTGAATACACTGACAATAATGGATATGGAGGGGAACAGAACGACTGGTATCAAGTCTTTATGTCGTTTGTGAATGACGACTGGAATGTGTCTTCCTATCAAAGCTATGAATTGCGTGTCGATAACAACTGCGCTTCTACGGGAGGTGGTGACTATTATTTGGACGAGATCAGGGTGTATATTTCCAAGCCATTGGCGGAGGCAAGGCAATTGCGTTCGGCATGTACGACAGAACGTACGTTGATGAGCCTGCGGCTCGACTGGGATCGTTTTATGGCACGTGTGGGAAATGAGGGTGTGGATGAAACCCGGAATTTGGGTATCTGTTTTATTGATACCTTGCTTTTCCACAATAATTTCAACGGGAATAACTTCGTGGATGCCATGAAAAAATCGGCAGTCCATCTGGGGCAGGAAGACAATTCGTATGAATTCCGTGTGTTGACGTATAACTCTGATTTTGTAGAGAACACGGTATACGATTTGAATAATGTAGGCGGAAATTTGGCGGTCACGAATGGAGATGCCTTTTATGGTTTTACCTCAAATGACAGTACGGCTTTGGCGGTCGATTTCTATGGCGATTTGATCCCCGGACGAACCTATTGGATATTGCTGGTGCCAGATCCGGATGAAAAACTTATTACAACAACAGAAGAAGGTCTCCATATGTTAGATCCGATCGCATTTGCTGGTTTCTATAATGACCCTTGCGCCATTAAGGCGGATTTCCACGTGACCGGCAACACGACCATCAAGATCGATGGCGAGATCGTGACTCCCGAAACGGAGTTTTGTAAAGGTCATGTCAATAATTTCACCGTAGAGCTACAAGTGCCTCGTGGAGATGGTGATGGTGAAATGGTGACGGTTCCTGCCGATGCTGTTTATTTTGATTGGTTCTTTGGGGAAAATAGGGAAGGGCAAATCGCCGATCCGCAAGCTCAATATGTAGAGATAAACGAGACTTATGACGTTTCTTTGCAGGATGCGTTGACTATCTTCCGGAATCTTGCGCCTTCGGCTACGGAATTGGATTCAAACTTGATTGGGCAGACAGACGAAAACAACAATACGTTTACCCAAAACATGTATAACCTGATTGATTATTATTTGAATACTGCGCAAGCACCGGAAGGGGCGCAAAACCGTCCGTTGGTATTACACCAGCCTTCGTTGAATATCACCCTGCTGGATGTGATGCGTGTCGTGATTTGTCCGATCCCGATGAGTGTCTCTGAGGAGGTGATGGAAGATTTGGGATACAATCAGGAGTCGTGGAAAGGAAACCTTTGTTGGGGATATACCTACCTGGAACTGACTACAACCGGCGATGCTCCGGGTTTGCATATCGGATTCAATACAGTACAATATCCGGATGATTTAGCCGATAAGCAGGCACTTCGTATCGGGCTCAAGCAGATCGAATCGGTCAGCACGACGAGTAGAAATAATCTGACTGTTGATTTGCGTGGGGCACAATCGTATGATCCAGAGAACACGGATTTCGAGCTTCAACCGGTTACGAAATATAACGGAGTCATAGATGATTCATATAACAAGTTGTTCTTGACGGACACAGATGATCCGGATATGAAAAAGTTTATTACCGATCAGGGGGAATCGTTTGATAAGATGAGTTTACCGATTGGTAAACTGGAGGGTCTGGAAGCACATTATTATACGACAGGTTCCAATTTTACAAATGAAATGCAAGTTCAATTTAATTTGGGGACGCAGGAATTACTAGTGAATGGTAAATCAGTTGATTTTCAATTCAAGCCACGTGAAGGGTATTATTATACCTTTACGGTTTATTTTGAAGAGGCTATAAAGGACGTTGGCGAAAGAACTGCTTGTTTAGGGCAATTCCCGGTGACGATGAAAGTTGTCCCTGAATATTTGGTTTGGAACGATACTCAAAAAGATGATCCAAACCAGCCACAAGAGGTGACTATTGGTAACTGGAATTACGATGGAAACTGGAAGCGGGCTACTAATACAGACATTAAGGCGACGAATACGATTGAAGAATATAATAACGACGATCGGGGTTTCGTTCCGATGCTTTTCTCGAAAGTGGTGATTCCTGCCAACAGTAAGATCTGGCTTTATCAAGCGGGATATGGAGAGAATGGTTCTTGGGTAAATTCAGATCGTCCGGCTGAAGTTGCGGATCCGACGCAAAACATCCAATACGACCTGATGGCGTTTGATAATACAAATGGATTGACCACCGAGCGTTATCGTGTCAGCCTGCTGGATGAGATCCACTTCGAACCGGGAGCGGAGATGTTGCATTCCGAATATTTGATACATAACAAAGCGTATGTGGATTATAAGGTGAGTCCAGGCAAGTGGTATTCGTGGGCGACACCTATAGATGGTGTAGTTGCTGGAGATTTCTATACGGATGATGATGGAAATGAAAAGCAGGAATACTTTACGGATATTAATTTTGATAGTGATTCCAATAATCGTTTCAAGCCATCCGTTTATCAACGTATGTGGAAAGGAATAACTACAGAAGTTCCGTTATATACTGATGCAACAACTAAAAAGAATGTAGCTATTTCCGGAAATTGGAGTGCTTTAACGAATGATGTTGCCGAAAAGTATGAACCGGGAAAAGGATTCTCATTGAAGGTGCAGGATGTAACAACGAATGAGGCTATTTTCCGTTTGCCGAAAGCAGATCCTAAATATGATCTTTATCATTATAATAATGGACAACCTTTTGTAGGTGATGAAATCACTATTACCCGTTCTTCTGGTTCTACTACTAAAGGAAATTTGGTTGCTCGGCAGTTGTATAACCGAAATACGGATATAGACAAAGCGGGTGAAGGTGAACCTATAACGGTTGAGCTTTCGGAATCAGCTACTAAGGATTATTACTTGGTAGGTAATCCATTCATGGCGCATTTGGATATGAATGCGTTCTTGGAAGGTAATAGTGAGGTAATAGAGCCTAAGTATTGGGTCGTGAATGACGGCGTACAGAATATTGCTGTTGTTGATCCAGATAATGATGAAGGGTGGACAACGCAAGATGATGCAACAACCATAGCACCTTTACAATCCTTCTTCGTTCAAAAGAAGACAGAAACAAGTAGTAATGTCATCAAATTCACCCAAGAAATGCAAACCTTAGGTGGCAACGACGACGGATTGCGCAGCGCGAATGCCCTGACCATTACCGCTACAACGAGCGACGGGCGGACTAGCCGGGCAGCGGTGGCCTACGATATGGCAGCTTCGGCCGACTACGAAGTGAGCGAGGATGCCGAGTTGTTCTTGGATTCCAATCTGGGCGACGTGCCGATGGTTTATACCGTGGCAGGTACGATGGCAACCAGCATCAACCGGACTTCCGAACTGTATAATATTCCGTTGGGTGTTTATGGCAACAAGCAGGAAAAGGTGACACTGTCGTTTGGCGGACTGAACCAGTTCAGCAGCGCGACTCTTTACGATGCCCAGGAACAGACCGAAACACCGTTGCGCGAAGGCAAGACCGTCAGCGTTCCGGCAGGAACATCGGGCCGTTACTTCCTACGTGCTGGAACACCGACCGGCAATGAGGTAATTGCCCGCAATGCCTTCCTGGTTTATTCGGTAGGCGGTGGCAAAGTGATGGTCACTTCGTCGAATACCCCACTGAAAGACATCCGGGTTTATACGATGGGCGGTGCGCAGGTTCGCAGCATTCAGGCAAGCGGCATGCAGCAGGAAATCTATCTGAACCGGGGCATTTACCTGATTACCGTATCCGATCAGGATGGTCTGCAGGAGACGAGGAAGGTACTTGTACGATAAGAAATACGTTTTTATATAATTAATATTTCTTTTTTATACAATCAGCTATTCTTTCGTTGGGAAACACAAGGATAGCACCTCGCATAAACTTCAGGTTTGTGAGAGTTTTTTTAGTATATGAATCATGATTTGCTTTCGTTGGGAAACGAGGACAGATCGAATTTCAAGGCGTAGGGGAGAAGGGCGAAAGTTCTTCTCCCCGATCTTTTAGAGAGGTATCCTGTTATGGGGTATTAAATGGGCTATCCTCAGATTCTTCCGTATTCTGTATAGATAATTACACGCTTTTTAGTACCTTTGTTCCCTATTAAAAATAAAGAAGCGGATTTTGGGAATGCCCCGAAACACGTTTCCCAGTTGGATAATCGAAAAAAATAGATAATTTGTATGTTTGACAATCTGAGTGAACGCCTGGAGCGTTCGTTTAAGTTGCTGAAAGGTGAAGGGAAAATCACTGAAATCAATGTTGCGGAAACATTAAAGGATGTACGTCGTGCCTTGTTGGATGCCGATGTCAATTATAAGGTTGCCAAGACATTTACCGACAAGGTAAAAGAAAAAGCCTTGGGACAGAATGTGCTGACTTCGGTTAAGCCGAGCCAATTGATGGTTAAGATCGTACACGACGAACTGGCTCAGTTGATGGGTGGTACTGCTACCGAACTGAATCTGGAAGGTCGTCCGGCTGTTATCCTGATGTCGGGTTTGCAAGGTTCGGGTAAGACTACGTTCACCGGTAAGCTGGCCAATATGTTGAAGACCAAGAAAAACAAGAAGCCGTTGCTGGTTGCCTGCGACGTTTATCGTCCGGCCGCTATCGAACAGTTGCGGGTATTGGCCGAACAAATTGGTGTGCCGGTTTATCTGGAAGAAGAAAATAAGAATCCGGTAGAAATTGCCCAGCATGCTATTGCGGAAGCAAAGGCAAAAGGTAATGATCTGGTGATTGTCGATACAGCCGGACGTCTGGCTATCGACGAGCAGATGATGAAGGAAATTGCGGCCATCAAGGCGGCTATCCATCCGGATGAGACTTTGTTTGTCGTAGATGCCATGACCGGTCAGGATGCAGTCAATACAGCGAAAGAATTCAATGAACGCTTGGACTTCGACGGTGTTGTCTTGACGAAGTTAGACGGTGATACACGTGGTGGTGCGGCGTTGTCTATCCGTACAGTTGTAGATAAACCGATCAAGTTCGTTGGAACCGGCGAAAAGATGGATGCACTGGATATATTCCATCCCGAACGTATGGCCGACCGTATCTTGGGTATGGGTGATATTGTTTCGTTGGTGGAACGTGCTCAGGAACAATACGACGAAGAAGAGGCTAAGCGCTTGCAGAAGAAGATTGCCAAGAATCAGTTCGATTTCAATGACTTCATCGCCCAGATCCAGCAGATCAAGAAGATGGGTAACCTGAAAGAGCTGGCATCAATGATTCCGGGTGTAGGAAAAGCCTTGAAAGATGTGGATATCGATGATAATGCATTCAAGAGCATTGAAGCGATTATCTATTCAATGACTCCGGAAGAACGGAAGAATCCGGCTATCTTGAATGGTTCACGTCGCCAGCGTATTGCCAAAGGTAGTGGTACTTCTATCCAGGAAGTAAACAAACTGCTGAAGCAATTCGATGAGACTCGCAAGATGATGCGTATGCTGACTAATGCCAAATCGGGCAATATGAAGCTCCCGAAGATGCCGGGATTCGGATTCAGAAGATAAAATAAATCAGATATCATGGAATATAAATTGTTAGACGGAAAGGCTACTGCTGCTCAGATGAAGCAGGAGATGGCTGAAGAAGTGGCCCGCATCAAGGCGGAAGGCGGCAAAGTGCCGCATTTGGCTGCGATCCTCGTAGGGCATGATGGTGGTAGTGAAACGTATGTTGCCAGCAAAGTGAAGACTTGTGGTGAGATTGGCTTCAAGTCAACCTTGATCCGCTATGAAGCGGACGTAACCGAAGAAGAATTGCTTCGCAAGGTGGATGAACTGAACAACGATCCGGATGTGGATGGTTTCATTGTTCAGCTTCCGTTGCCGAAACATATTTCTGAACAGAAAGTAATCGAGGCTATCGATTACCGCAAGGATGTGGATGGTTTCCATCCGATCAATGTCGGACGTATGTCGATCGGTCTGCCATGTTTCGTTTCGGCTACACCGGCCGGTATTCTGGAACTGTTGAAGCGGAATCACATCGAGACACAGGGCAAGCATTGCGTAGTTTTAGGCCGTAGTAACATTGTGGGTAAGCCGATGGCTTCGCTGATGGTGCAGAAAGCTTATCCGGGCGATTGTACGGTAACGGTTTGTCACAGCCGTTCGAAGAATCTGAAGGAGATGTGTCTGCAGGCAGATATCATCATCGTGGCTTTGGGTGTTCCTGAATTCCTGAAGGCAGATATGGTGAAAGAAGGAGCCGTGATTGTAGATGTTGGTACAACACGCGTGCCCGATCCTACCCGTAAGAGTGGTTTCCGTCTTTGCGGCGATGTGAAATTCGACGAAGTAGCTCCGAAATGTTCGTATATCAGTCCGGTTCCGGGTGGAGTAGGACCGATGACGATTATTTCACTGATGCGAAACACGTTGTTGGCAGGGAAAAAAGAGATTTATAAGTAGTTCAATCCGTCGGAAATAGAGATTCTGGACGTTTTGTAAACTTCATACCCGTCGAAAAGACTAATCGCTGACGATTTGTTCTTTCGACGGGTGTTGAAAGTCCTAATCTTTGCGGATTACTGTTTTCGACGGGTGTGGAAAACGCTGATCCTCGTGGATTATGGTTTTCGACGGGCGTCGGAAGGTCCAATCTTGTTGGATGACCGTTTTTGACACGTTGAGAATACAGAAAGCAGACAAACCTAAGTTGATTTTAACGATGAAAAACAAAGAGATCTTCTCTAAGCTGCAAAAACACAAAGAGCGGATCATCCGCCAGATCGAATATAGGCGGTTGAAACGTGTGCGGCGAAAAAAAACTCCCCAATATACCTATTGTAAGAATTGCGGTACCAAACTGGACGGCATGTATTGTTATCAGTGCGGGCAATACGCCTTGGATATCGAGCAGCCCTTCTGGAAATACATCCTTCAATACTTCGAGAATGTTTATCAGTTTGATAGCAAGATATGGCTTACGCTATACTATCTTTTTACCCGTCCCGGTTTTCTGACACGCGAATTCAATGCCGGCAAGATCAATTCGTACGTACATCCACTGCGTTTGTTCATGTTCTTGTCGTGTTTGTTTTTCCTGTTTTTCTTTGCCTTGATTCCCAGTTCGCTGGATAGTATAAACTGGTCTGTGGAAGGTGAAGTAGGTGAATCTGCTGAAATATCGGCTGAGGATGTGGTTCTCCAGATGGATTTATCCAAAGATGTGATCGATTTCTGGTATGACGATTTGAATGAGAAAGAACGTGAAGCAGCCGTAGATACCACCATTTATTTCTGTGGAGATTCGATCATGCAGAAAATGTTGCGACGCATGAGTGAGCAGCTGCCATCGGATTCGGAGGATACCTTGCGCTTTTCGGTTCCGAAAATCCTGATCGAGGAAGGTTATTTGTTGCCGATAACGGCTCAGGATAGCGTATATGCCTTGGCAGAAGACGATACTTATTTCGGTTCGGAACCGGATGAGGTGAAAAAAGAACTGAAAAAGATCGAGACAGAGATGAACTTCGGGGCTTTTGTGTCGTGGTACTCGACTTATCTGCCCATTATCCTGTTGTTGCTGATTCCGGTTTTCGCCCTTTTGCTGAAGTTGTTTTTCCGGAAAGAAAAGATGCCTTACATGAAGCATTATGCCTTTGCCCTGCATTTACATTCGGTGCTTTTGCTGCTGGTGGCGGTGAATCTGTTGTGGGCCTACTATGTCAAGACGCCTTATACGAAGGAAGTTTCACTGGGTTTGATGAGTCTGTTCCTGTTGTATATGTGGATTGCCATTTATCAGGTCTATGAACGAACCGGCTGGATTAAGGCCTTTATAAAAACAGGCTTGCTTTATGTGCTTTATATGCTAATTCTGGGCAGTGTGTTTATCAGTACTTTAGTTTGGTGTGCGATCTATCTGTTCCATGTAGATTTTACGGAATATGTGTAAAGGGAGGAAAGAGGAATGAAATTAGATATTTGGAAAGAGATAATCCGGAAGCAGAAAGAGGCGTTGTCTCGTCAGATCGAATACCGTCGCCTGAAGCGCGTTCGTCGGAAACGGACTCCGGCTTATACCTATTGTAAGAACTGTGGAAAGAAACTGAAAGGAATGTATTGTTCGCAATGCGGCCAGTATGCGTTGGATATTGAGCAACCTTTCTGGAAATACTTGCAGCAATACTTCGAGAACGTCTATCAGTTCGATAGCAAAGTATGGCTTACCTTATATTATTTATTCCGTCGTCCGGGTTTTCTGACGCGGGAGTTTAATGCCGGAAAGATTAATTCATACGTGCATCCGTTGCGCTTGTTCATGTTCTTGTCCTGTTTGTTCTTCATCTTTGCCTTTTCGCTGCTCGATGACTGGAAAAAGATGCAGGCACATACCGAGGAAATGGCCGAATGGGAAGTCCTGAAAAATACGGAAGAAGCAGGAAGTTGGACTTCGTATGAAACCGTTATGGCTCAATCCGGTCTGGAGGATACAGTTATCTGGACTGTAACGGATACGGCTATGCTGTCATCATACAAACCTATGTTACGTCTATTGGAATCTCCTTATCAGGATACGTTTCGGGTACAGTTGGCTCAAGTAATCTTTCAGGATGAGTTTCAGGCCTGGGAAGAATCGGATACCATTTTTGTGTTGGAAAAGGATTCGGTTCATCAGGCACAAGTAGATGTTACCAAGAAACAGAAGCGGGAGTTGAAAGACTTGCGTTCGGAATGGAAATACAATCGTTTGGTTTCTTGGTATTCGTCTAATTGGCCATTGATAGCCTTGTTGCTGATCCCGATCTTTGCCCTGTTGTTGATGTTGTTTTTCCGGAAAGAGAAGTTGGGCTATATGTCGCATCTGGTTTTTGCCTTGCATCTGCATTCTGTATTGCTGATTATCTCGGCGGTCATGCTGATCCTTTTGTGGCAGGGTTGTCATCTGGGTGCGATTTATGGACTTTTATGGATTTACTTCTTGGTATATAGTATCATTGCTGTTCGTCGGGTCTATTCTCGGAGCAGTTGGGGCAAAGCGATTCTGAAGACATTTCTGCTTTATGGTAGTTATTGGATCGTTTGGTTTACCGTATTCATTTTGTCTTTAGTTTGGATTTCGAAGAATGTATTGGAATAAAAAATCCGCGAAAAGTTTGCAGAATTAAAAAATATACTTACCTTTGCACCGTCTTAAAGAAACAGCGTCTGCTGAAGACCAATATGGTGAATGTAGCTCAGTTGGTTAGAGCATTGGATTGTGGTTCCAAGGGTCGTGGGTTCGAGCCCCATCTTTCACCCCGCAAAAGGAAGGATCTTCGGAAGAAGATCCTTTTTTGTTTGTATCCGTTAGTATGCTTTCTGTTGCCTTCCTTTATCTTTTCTTAATTTTCCTCTTTTCGGTCGAGCTGTCATTCGGTTTATTTGGTTAATTCATCCGCTTTTCCTAATTTTAGCCCTGATAAATGAAAATCGATTTCTTATAAAAACAACATAAAGATGACAGTAGTAGATAGATTTCTAAAATATGTGACTTTTGCTACGCAGTCGGATGAAGAATCGGGTATTACTCCGAGTACATCCGGTCAGCGTGTCTTTGCCGAAGCATTGGTAAAAGAACTGGAAGCCTTGGGATTGGAAGAGATTTCCTTGGATGATAATTCGTATCTGATGGCTACTTTACCATCGAATATGGAAGATCAAGAAGTACCGACAATCGGATTTATTTCTCATTTGGATACGAGTCCTGATATGTCGGGCGAAGGTGTTAAACCGCGAATCGTTTCGTATGCAGGTGGTGATATCGTATTGAATGAAGCCGAGAATATTGTTCTTTCACCGCGTATGTTCCCGGAAATGGAACAATATATCGGACAAGACTTGATTGTTACCGACGGAACTACCTTGTTGGGTGCTGATGATAAAGCCGGAGTGGCTGCCATTATTTCAGCGGTGGCTTATTTGAAGGAACATCCGGAAATCAAACATGGTAAGATTCGGATTGGTTTCACGCCGGATGAAGAGATTGGTGCCGGAGCTGATCATTTTGATGTAGAAAAGTTCGGCTGTGAGTTTGCCTATACGGTAGATGGCGGAGAAATCGGAGAGCTGGAATATGAAAACTTTAATGCGGCAGCGGCTAAAGTGGTTTTCGGCGGACGGAATGTACATCCGGGAACAGCAAAAGACAAGATGGTAAATGCTTCTTTGCTGGCTGTTGAATTTGCTTCCATGTTGCCAGCAGATCAACGTCCGGAAACGACTGAAGGTTATGAAGGATTCTTTCATTTGACTGCAATGGTCGGTAGCGTAGAACAGGCCGTTTTGCAGTACATTGTCCGGGATCATTCCCGTGAGTTGTTCGAACAGAAGAAACAATTGTTGGAGCAGATCACTGCGCAGTTGAATAAAAAGTATCCGGGCATGGTTTCTTTGGAAATGCACGATCAGTATTATAACATGCGTGAAATCGTGGAACCGAAGAAATACATTGTAGATCTGGCTTCGGAAGCGATGGTAGCTGTCGGTGTGAAACCGCAGATCAAGCCGATTCGTGGAGGAACCGATGGAGCACGCCTGTCGTTTATGGGTCTTCCTTGTCCGAATCTGTTTACCGGAGGTCATAATTTCCACGGACGTTATGAATATATTCCTATTCCTTCTTTGCAGAAGAGTATGGAAACGGTTGTCAAGATTGCAGAATTGGTAGCAACCAAGTAATTTTGTAAACAATTTTATCTATATAGAATAAATCTAAATCGTGAAAGAATGAAAACAACTCCTTTTACAGACGTGCATATCGCACTGGGTGCCAAGATGCATGAATTTGCAGGTTATAACATGCCGATTGAATATACAGGTATTATCGACGAACACATGACGGTGGTAAATGGTGTCGGTGTATTTGATGTGTCTCACATGGGCGAATTTTGGGTGAAAGGTCCGAATGCATTGGCTTTTATCCAGTCGGTTACGTCGAATGATGCTTCCGTGCTTCCATTAGGAAAAGCGCAATATACATGTTTCCCGAATGAACAGGGTGGTATCGTTGATGACCTGTTGGTTTATCATTATGAACCGGAGAAATATATGTTGGTTGTAAATGCGGCTAACATTGAGAAAGACTGGAACTGGTGTGTCAGTCATAATACAGTAGGTGCCGAATTGGAAAATGCGTCAGACAATATCGCTCAGTTGGCTATCCAAGGACCGAAGGCATTGGAAGTATTGCAGCGCCTGACTCCGGTTGATTTGTCGGCTATTCCGTATTATGCCTTTACTACGGGTGAATTTGCCGGATGCAAGCAGGTAATCATTTCGAATACGGGTTATACCGGTGCCGGTGGCTTCGAACTTTATTTCTATCCGAGTGATGCGATGACGATCTGGAATGCTATCTTCGAAGCTGGCAAGCCGGAAGGCATCAAGCCGATTGGTTTGGGTGCTCGTGATACGCTTCGTCTGGAAATGGGCTTCTGCCTGTATGGTAATGACCTGGATGATACAACTTCTCCGATCGAAGCTGGTTTGGGTTGGATCACGAAGTTTGTTGATGGTAAGAACTTCACAAACCGTGCCGAACTGGAACGTCAGAAGAAGGAAGGCGTTACCCGTAAGTTGTGTGCCTTTGAACTGGTAGATAAAGGTATCCCTCGTCATGGTTATCCGATTGTGGATGCAGAAGGTAATGCCATTGGTGTTGTTACTTCCGGAACAATGTCGCCGGTTTTGAAGAAAGGTATCGGTATGGGATATGTTCAGACAGCTTATTCGAAAGTTGGTTCTGAGATTTATATCCAGGTTCGTAACCGTAATCTGAAGGCTCAGGTAGTGAAAGCTCCTTTCCGCAAGTAATTCATCTATACATAAGATACAAAAGGATTATGTAAACCGGGTTTTGGATATATCCTATCTGAAGCCTGGTTTATTTATTCTGGAATGTCTTGTCTGTAAAATCCTATAAATCATTTTATGTATGAATAAGATTCGTTTTGGAGTCATTGGTACGAACTTCATCACCGACTGGGTCATTGCCGGAGCGAAGCAAGACGAACGTTTCGAACTGGTTGCGGTTTGTTCGCGTACGCAGGAAAGGGCCAATGAATTTGCTGCCAAATATGATATTCCCTATACATTTACTTCGCTGGAGGAAATGGCGGCAAGTCCGCTGATCGATGCGGTTTATATTGCAACTCCGAACTATTTACATGCTTCCCAAAGTATTTTGTGCATGAAGCACGGAAAACATGTGCTGTGCGAAAAGCCGATGGCTTCGAATGCTTACGAGGTGAAGCAGATGATCGCTGCTTCCCGGCAATATGGTGTTACTTTGATGGAAGCCATGAAGCCGACTCTGACTCCTAATTTCCGTGTATTACGCGAAGCGTTGCCCAAAGCAGGTGTGATCCGGCGTTACTTCGCTTCTTATTGCCAGTATTCTTCCCGTTATGATAAGTTTAAGGAAGGAATTGTCTTGAATGCCTTTAAGCCTGAATTGTCGAATGGTGCGATGATGGATATCGGCGTTTATACGGTCTATCCGATGGTTGTCTTGTTCGGCCGGCCGAATAAGATCAGTGCTTCGGGTGTTGTTCTTTCTACCGGAACCGACGGACAAGGTGCCGTGAACTTTGAATATGAAGGAATGAATGCAACGGTTCTGTATTCGAAGATTGCCAATTCGTCTTTACCTACGGAAATCGAAGGTGAGGACGGGAACTTCATGCTGGATAAGATCAACCAGATTAATCGGGTGACATGGCAGGCACGTCCGGTGGCTTCGTCGGGAAAAGGTCCGTTGACACCGGTCGAAGATATTTCTGCCGTAACGGATAAAGACGAGTATTATTATGAGGTAGCCGAATTTATCAATCTGGTGCAGGCAGGAAAGTTGGAATCAGAAGTAAACAGCCACGAAAATTCCCTGATCACCATCGAGATTATTGACGAGGTTCGCCGGCAGCTGGGCGTTTCTTTCCTGGCTGATCATATCAGAACCATCTGATTAGCGGCGGATCAATACCGTAATCCGTAAGGCAAGGTCGAAGAAGACCATCTTGGGATTGACATTTTGGGAGATATGCAGTTCGGCTTTCGCCAGTTCGTCCATCAGGTCGATAACGTTACGTTCGTTGACATACGGTGAGAACTTGACGGCGAAAGCGGCTTCCTCCCGATTCATATAATTCAATTCGGGCGCCTGGAAACGGTAGATAAAGTTTTCGCGCACCAGTCGCTGGCAATATGCCAGGTAATTCTTCTGTTTTTCCCTTCCGATTGAAGCCAGTATATCGGCCTGTTCCTTCATGGCCTTTACATTCCGGGCCCACGAGTTACGCATTACGGTCTTGAATTGCTCCAGAAAGAACATCGTCTCTTCGTTCACACTGATTGCTTCGACGGCTTTCAGGTAATTCCCGTTCGCCAGATGCGAGACATAATGGGCATCTTCAGGCGACAGACCATAGCGGCTTTGCATGGCTTTGGCCAAGTCTTCCGGCAAAATCCGTGGAATATTGATGCGTTGTGTGCGCGACTGGATCGTTCCGAGGATTAAATCCGGTTGTTCCGATACCATCAGAATCAGGGTATGAGCTGGAGGTTCCTCGATTAGTTTCAGCAGTTTGTTGGCACAACTAACGTGTAACTTTTCGGGAAGCCAGACCAATAAGACCCGATAGTCCGCTTCATAGATTTTCAGACTTAGCTTCCGGATGATTTCATCGCTTTCCTTCGAATAGATCAAAGCTTGCGAATTACCAGCATCCATGGCATCCAACCATTGATCGATACCAAAATAAGTATGGTCATGCAAGAAAGCTCTCCATTCCTGCAGGTAATCGTCGCATATTTCCTTTTTCCGCTCTTTCTTGGCAACGATCGGAAATACGAAGTGCAGGTCAGGATGGGCCAGTTCGTCGTATTTCAAACACGAAGGACATTGTCCGCACGCATCCGTGTCAGTCCGTCGGGAACAATTCACATAACGGGCATAGGCAAGGGCCAGGGCAAAGGCTCCACTTCCACCTGGTTCGGTAAACAACTGGGCGTGAGGCAACACTCCCGATTGTGCCGTCTGTATCAAATGCCTTTTGATTTCCTCTTGTCCGATAATGTCTTTGAAATACATACGTTTTGTTTTTGTTTCTCCCTGCCAGAGCAGGCAAACAAAGGTACATTATTTTGTGGAGAATACCAAGCTTGTCCGTTCTTCCCTGCGGAGTGACTAATGCTTCCCTGCCGAGGTATTAAGATGAATCTGCCGAGCTGCTAACTGCAAACTAACGAATAGTTATCTTTCCTCCGACCGAAGGATTACTTTCCCCCGATCGGAGGACACTGTTCCTCCGGTCGAAGGATATGCTTCCTCCGACCGGAGGAAAGATAATAAGTCGGATGATTGTGATTAGTTTCTCGTTGGAAAGGAATTAGTCGCTCGGAAGAAGACATAAAAAATCCGGACTGATGAAAGAATAACAATCAGTCCGGATTTTTCTTGGATGGAAAGGATTTGTTTCCTATACCTTTATCGGAGAGAGAAAATCTCCTTGATTTGTGGAAAATCAGTGATGATGGCATCGGCCGTTTCTGTTCCCTTGTAAGGATTCCACCCAATACTTTTCAGCCAGATAGTCTGGCATCCTAAAGTTGTTGCCGGAACGATGTCTTTATCATGCGAATCGCCTACGACAACAATCTCGTTGGGTGCGAAATGAAGCGCATCAATTCCCAACTGAAAGATTGCCGGATCCGGTTTCCGGATCCCTACGACAGCTGATTCAACGATTGTCTGGAAAAGATGATCCAGTTGGAAATCTTTCAAGACGGATGCGATGTTTCCGTAGAAATTGGACACCAAAACTAACGGATATCTCTGTGCCAATTGTTCCAGAATTGGGCGGGCTATGTCGATATGTTTCCGTGCATTTGCATAACTCCATTGGGCAATGTCTTCCTTTTTCTGCGAAGATGCGTCGGCTGGAGTGATGAGTCCTTCGTTTTTCAGCCATTCCAGCTGCAGATCAATCTTGATACGCAGCATATCGAGGAAGGTATGTTCGGGTTTGACCAATGGATTCTTTCCTAAAGTCCGTTCGCCATAAACGAAAGCGTTTCGGAAGTCGGCTTTTGCGACGGATACCTGATAGGTTTCGTAAGCCTTCCAGATAACTTCAGCCCAGTGCAGGCCGTTGCTGTCGATAGTTCCTCCGTAATCGAAGATGATTCCTTTTATCTTATCTATTGTAAGCATGACCGTTCTTTTTTATCATGAGTTTGTTTGACAACGCTCTTTTAATTCTTGAGTAAATCCTTGGCAGATATGTTCGTGACGTTTGATCATATAAGCCAGCATCGCATTCAAAACGATGATTTCGAAAGTGAAATATAACCACGGCATATCAATAAACAAGGAAATGAACAAAGCAATGACGCGCGTATTAAACGACAACATATTGGTATATTTCATGAGCGGCAGACTCTTTTCCCGGAAAGCTGTCCGAAACCATTCGGGAGCTTGGTCGTGATAATCCTGCCGAATGATTTGCATCATACGTTGAAACTTCGGTGTCAGCCGTTCTTGTCCGACAGTATAATTGATATAAAAGGTTTCGAACAACTTGTAGATGAAATCCTTTTTCCAGCTCATCTTCTTGTAGTTCTCTTTCAGAACAGGAGAGTGAGACAGTTCGCTTCCGGCCTTTCCTTTGAGGAAAAGAAGATGGATATTCCGGTAATAGTCGGCCATCGCTGCCTGTTTGCTGTGGAAAATACCGGTTATCAGGGCGAAAACCCAGATCCAGATGCCCCATTGTGGTGTGAGTCGTGCACAAATGGCTGCATAAATGGAGATAAACCAGATATCGCCTGCCGTACCATCCAGGATACGTCCGAGCGGAGTCTTCTTACCCGTCATCCGTGCCAGCTGACCGTCGGCGCTATCATACGAATTCGCCCAGATCAGCAGTAACATACCTATGATATTAATCGTTAGGTTATGTGGATAAAAACAGACACCAGCTGCCGCTCCGATAAAGATACTGGCAATGGTAACGGTATTGGGAGAAATACCGAATTTATTGAAGAACAAAGCCCATCGGTATCCGATTGGCCGATAAAAATGTATATCGATAAACTCCTCGGTATCCATCGACTTGAGTGTCGATTCGAGGGTTGGTTTTTGTTTTGTATTGCTTGTCATGATTCTATGTTTTGTCTTCCGGTTTATTTCGTGATTAATTCGTAAATCCGACGGGCGATATAAGGAGCTGCTTCTTCCCGGCACGGAGCAAAACTGGGCCAGTCGTTGAAATCAATGATACGGATTTCTCCTTCTTCCGAGACAATGCAGTCGCCGCCATAGATATGAATATTCAAAACGCGGGCAGCCTCGTTACAGATTTGTTGCATATAGTCTTGATTAAAAGGAATACCTTTAGCTGTTCCATTGATAACTTCCAGTCCGAATTTACTATGATGTTGGTTGGAAGGATAGAACCAATAGAAGAAATCAGTTCCGGTAACTCCGTAAAATTTCACCAGATCGCCTACCAGATGTTCGTTGATCACTGCTGTTGGAATACCACGAATGGCATATTCCTTTAAAATACTTTTAGCTTCTTCCCGGTTACGTACATACGTTACATCCTCACGATGGATCGCGTGAAAGTCACCTCGCTTGATCCAGCAATGATCCAGTCCAGCTTCTTCAAGCATTTGAGTCGGATCAGCCTGGGTAGATAAGAATAAACTCGTAGGATGCGGAATATGATGGTCAAGCAAAAGGCGTGTCATCTTCTCGCGTGTACAATTCTCAATGCCATATCCCGAATTGATCACGATATGTCCGTTGTTTTCCAGTTCCTGTAGTTTATGAATCGATTTCCAATCGCGGACCATATTGAAGATTGCCTTCTCTTTCAAGTCTTGCAATAATAAGTCTGATTCAATGTATTCGTTGACCTTGCAACCTAATTTCCCTAAGTGTTCTGCGGTCAGACTGAAGATAGCCGCATCGTTTCCGATATGGTTGGGCGAAAACTGGTTTCCCCGACGGATACCGGCAATAGTCATTTCCTCCATGTTATTTTAAACTGCTTATTTAGATGCTATAAACTGTTCTGCTTTCCGGATGTCGTCTGCATGATCGACATCAATGATTTTGCTGAAAGGATACGCTTTTATTGTCAGGCCTTCCGTGATGAGCTGGCGCTGATAGTTACGCATTCTCGACATGCCTTGTTCTATGCAATGAGAAAGAATCTGAATCGCGGGCTGTCGCAGGCAATAGATTCCGCCGGAAACATATTGGGGCGTTTCTGTCTGATCAAGGAATGCCTTGATAAACATATGGTCATCTGTCTGCACATGCAAAGGCTTTTCGTCGTCGATGTAGTCTGTTACAGCCATCAGTCCGTCTAATTCTGAATTTGATATGAATGCACGAATATACGAAGAGAACTCTTCTTCCCGGAAGATGGTATCAACGGTTGTCAGACAAAGCTGATCACTTTCAAACTGACGGCTTAATTCATAGAAGCTGTGCATCGAACTGGGCGTTGACTTCACCAACAGGTGAAAAGGCACAGGCAGTTTCAATCCTTTCAGGTGTTCCTGCACTTCTGTCATCTCTTCGTTGACAATAATCCGGATTGAAGATGCATCATTCTTCAAGAATATATCAATCAATCTGTCAATTAAAGCTGTTCCATTTAACCGAACAAGCGGTTTGGGCCATTTAATTCCTTCTTGTGCAAGGCGAGAACCTTCGCCCGCTGCAATTATTGCATAATCCATGTCTTTCCTTATTAACGTAAAAATGACCAAAATTATAGATAATCACTATCTAAATTCTGGCCGACTTGAAGTTGTGCAAAGGTAGGTTAATTTATTAAATTAGCTGTGCTTTTTTTATAACTTAAATGGTCTGTTTGTCAGTTTTGTTGTTCAAAAAGAAAAATAAAGGTTTGCTTTTACCTTTATTTCTCTTTTTCGAATATCATTGAATGAAGTTATCAGCCCAAGATTGGTGTTACATACTTGGCCAGTAAGTAACCTCCGACAAGCAACCAGATATAAAGCAGCGCTGCCAGTAAGAACGGTTTGGCTCCCGCTTTCTTGAATTTCTCGATGCTGGTTTCTGTTCCGAGAGCCGTCATCGCCATTGTCAGCATGAAAGTATCAATGTTATTGATGGTAGTGACTACCGGTGCTGGTAATAAATCCAATGAATTGAATCCGATGACAGCCAGGAAGCCGAAAGCAAACCAGGGAATAGTGATCTTACGTCGTTCATTCGTTGCTTTGCCTGCATGGCTTACTGCTTTAACCGCCGTACGAGCCAGCATGAAGCTCATAACGACTAATACCGGCGCTAACATCATGACACGAATCATTTTCACAATGATAGCAGCATCAGAGATTTCTTTTCCCATCGCGTTTCCTGCACCTACTACGTGTGCTACTTCGTGTAATGTAGAACCGGTGTAAATACCCATCTGTTCAGGAGTCAGGTCGATGATGCCGGCACGATATAAGGCCGGATAGATAAACATGGAGATTGTTCCGAAGATAACTACGGTAGATACAGCTACAGCCGTTTTATGTGCTTCACTTTTCACGACAGGTTCGGCGCCGAGAACAGCAGCAGCTCCGCAGATAGCACTTCCGGTGGATGTCAATAATGCCAGATCTTTGTCCATTTTTAATACACGCCCCAGGAAGATTCCCAATAGGATTGTCGCAATGACGATAATCGAATCAATCAGGATGGCCGGCAAACCGATAGCCAGGACACTTTGGAAAGTCAGTTTAAATCCGTAAAGAACGATACCGGCACGCAGGATTTGTTTGGTACAAAACTGAATACCCGGAACCCAAGTCTCCGGTAAATGGTTACGCAGGCTGTTGGCATACAGCATACCTAAGATGATACCTACGATCAGTGGACTGAAAGAAAGATTCTTGATGAAATCAAATTCTGCAATGTAGAATGCTGAACAGGAGAATAAGGCGATCAGCAAAATTCCGTGAAGTACGTTTCCTCTTTTTTCACTAAACATATCTTTTTACTTTTATGATGTTACTTGTTTTCGGAGGACAAAGGTAGAGTAACTTATTCATAAAAGCGAACGGTAAATTTTTATAGCTTATAACCTCAAGTTATATCAGGTAGCATTGCGGAGAACAAAGCGAATGAAGTTTTCATCCAACCCACTATTTCTTCCCAAAGGCCGGACAAAACTGAATTTTCGTTCCATCTTTAAGTCCGGAACATCAATCACTTTGAAGTCTCCGGCTACAATCTCGCGGGCAACGGAACGGATGGATACAACACTGAGGGTATCGGAATTGGCCAGGAATAATTTGATACTTTCTGTACTTCCTAACTGGATTAAGATATTTAGCTGTGATAATTTTATTTTATGTTCGGATAAGGCTGATTCCAATACTTGCAGTGTACCGGAACCATTCTCCCGCAATACAAAAGGAAGTGAACGGAATTGTTCGAGAGTCAGCTTGTCATGGATTGCCAAAGAAGAAGAGGTGTGTGTAATAACGACGAGCTCATCTTTCATGAATGCTTCATAATGCAAGGTATTTAAGTGGGCACATCCTTCTACAAGTCCTAAATCTATTTTCCCTTCGGTCAGGGCTCGCTCGATGTCATTACTGTTTCCGCTTAGCAAAGAAAGTTTGATGTCGGGAAACTTTTGCATGAATTTGGCCAACAACGGAGGTAAAACGTATTGGGAAATCGTTGTACTGGCTCCTAACCGGAGTTCTCCGGAAAAATGATTGGTCAGTAAATTCATTTCGAAGTTCAACTGCCGGTAAGCAGCCAACAACGACTGGGCATGCGAGAGCAATAATTCTCCCGCACGCGTCAGTTGTATCTTGTTTCCGTTTCGTTCAAACAAAGGTGTCTCAAAGCGTTGTTCCAGTTCCCGGATATGCTTACTGATAGCTGGCTGACTGATGAATAACTCATGTGAAGCCTTGGTAAAGCTCAGATTGGTAGCTACACTGTAAAACACCTTTAATCGGAAATCCATTGTAATCTGATTTTAAAGTTCGCGGCCTTTATACATCCGTTCATAATATTGCATATAATCGCCTCCGGTGATATCTTCCACCCATGCCTGATTTTCCAGGTACCAACGGATGGTTTTCACAATACCTGTCTCGAAGCTGGTTTCTGGAAGCCAACCTAATTCTCTCTGGATTTTAGTAGGATCGATGGCATATCGCTGGTCATGTCCCAGACGATCTTTGACGAATGTAATCAGATCATCATTGATCCAGTCAATAGAAAGCTGTCCGTCTGCACCCATTTCCTTTTTCTTCAATACATTCCGGTATTGAGGTTCTTCTTCCATCAACTGGCGGATGGTACGAATGGTCAGTTTGACAATTTCCAGATTGGTTTTCTCGTTATGTCCGCCTACATTGTAAACTTCACCGGCTTTACCTTGGTGAATCACCAGATCGATGGCTTTACAATGGTCTTCTACATACAGCCAATCGCGGACATTCGATCCGTCTCCATAAACCGGCAGTTTCTTTCCTTCCAGAATATTCTTGATAATAAGCGGAATCAGTTTTTCCGGGAAATGATAAGGACCATAATTGTTGGAGCAGCGAGTAATGCTGACTGGCATTTTGTAGGTATCGGCATAAGCCTGCACAAACATATCTGCGCTTGTCTTGGATGCACTGTATGGACTGTGCGGGTTAAGAGGTGTTGTTTCGGTGAAGAATCCCGTAGCACCTAAGCTGCCATATACTTCATCGGTAGAAACCTGATGGAAACGAACGTCGGTGCGCCATGTTGGATATCCGGTTGAATCTTTGCCGGTTGTCCAAGCTTGGCGGGCAGCATCCAACAGATTCTGTGTACCCAGAATATTGGTTTGCAGGAAGAGTTGCGGATTCTCTATACTACGGTCCACATGGCTTTCTGCAGCAAAATTGACTACATAATTAAATGCATATTGGGCAAACAGCTGATCTGCCAATTCGCGGTCGCAGATGTTTCCTTTGACAAAAAAGCAACGTTTGTTGTCGATGTCGCTGGCGATCGTTCCTAAATTACCGGCATACGTTAACAAATCAAGTACAACAATCTGGATATCGTCGTACTTGGCCAGCATATATTTGAT